>Ga0172377_10000849_pt1 | contig 29867 bp, 17 predicted proteins | sample Pumphouse3metaG_FD_119749 | JGI IMG/M metagenome (GOLD analysis project Ga0172377, IMG submission 119749) | Leachate microbial communities from a municipal landfill in Southern Ontario, Canada - Pumphouse #3 metaG | ecosystem: Engineered > Solid waste > Landfill > Unclassified | place: Canada... | reverse complement strand
CTATAATCCAATAAGTTAAATGAAATTTTTTTGATTTTTCTTTTAAAACCATTACCTACAATTTCAGTTCTTTTTGTATTTACAAGATTATTATTACTATATAGTTGCACTTCAACATCTTGCATATCTTCATCAAAAATTCTTATTTCAGGTAATGATAAGTAAGGTTTATTATCTATAATTTCATAATAAGTATATATCTTAGAGAAATCTGAAACTGTTGGTTCTTTGTTTATTCTCACATTTCTTGACTTCACAAAATCTTTTGTAAATATTTGGTTAATAGTTTCTTTGATATATGAATTTAATAAATTTTCTTCTAAATCTTGGTTATCACATAAAAGAGTATTAAAACCATTCATTATTACAGATATCATATGTGTAATCAATTCTCGACATTGTACACACGAATATTTTATTCCTGCTCGAATTGCATAAGTAGCTCCATCAAAAGCTATATCTTCATCCATTTCATCTGCATTTGATTTACTAAACTTTTTATTAAGACCTAAAGCCAACTTGTCATATATATCTTTATCAAGCATATATGATTTATCAATATAACCATCTTCTATGCAACAGTTAAATAACAATTTAATAAAAGCCTGTACAGACGATTTTGGTGCAAGTGCATGAAAAAGCAAGGTTTCTCTAACCATCCTTTTCCCAGTTTGTGATCTGAAAAGAATTTTGTTGCTTTGGTTAAAAATTTTCTCTATTTCATCGTAAAACTTATTTGTGTTAGCATTAAAAGTGTAAGTTTCAAATATGTTTGCAAAAATTTTAACCCAAAACCTACTTTCTTCATTATCTCCCCAATTTTTAGCATAATAAACTATTAAAACTATTAATTCTTTAATTTCATTCTGATAAAAATATTTACTAGCCCTATCATTAATTTTTTCAACGGCATCCATTAATGAAAGTTTCATTTCATCAATTTCATCTTCTGTAAAACTAACAGACGAAATAAAACCTTGGTTAAATACTGATTCAACTTTATCATTAATAATTTTGTTGGTCATCTGTATTCTCCTTACTTTTCTTTAATTATAGCATAAAATTACAGATAATCTATTTTTTTACAAAATGTTTAACAAAAAACTTTTTAATACTTCTCAAAATAACTTACGATTAGTTTTATTAAGTTAATATCAATCTCGACTTGGAGCGTTTTATAAAAAAACAACACATTAGGTATTAAAATTTAATTTAATTTGTTGTGGACTAATATTTTACTTGTCAAAATTCCTTAAAAGTCATTACAAAATAACAACGAGCCCTTGATGTAATTACCAAAGGTTCATTTTTTTATTTAGTGCAGATAATAAGATTTCAACTTAAAATAATGAGTTTCAATATAGGTTCTTTTTTATTTCGCTAGTTTTAAAATTGCTAGCCTTTGCCCTTATTTTTTAAATATTATCATAATTTGTATAATCAATAATTATATTTTGCTTTGATACTATTCGCCATTATTGTCAACATTCTTCTTTTGTGGAGTTAAATACCCATTATAAACTAGTTCTTGGTTTTCATCATTATATAAACCTTTTACAATTTCAGTTTGTTGCCAATCATATTTTTTTATCAATCTTTGAAACACAGGTAATTTATAATCAACGAAAGTAATCAGTGGTTTAGTCGTCTTTAATAATTCAAAAGATTTTTCAATTAACATTGTGCCTATACCTAAGCCTCTGGCTTTTTCATCTACAAATAATGTACATATCTTTTTTTCTTTTTCATCCTGTTTTATTAGTGCTACTCCGCAGATATTGTCAAATTCATCACAAGCAATGATTATATCTCTTTTGGAATTTTTGTTTAAAGTTTCTTTCAAGTGTTTTTGATAGAACCAATTTTTATATCCAGGATAATCTTTACCGATAAAAGCAGTCATATCATAAATTTTATTGCAAACTTTTAATATTTCATCTTGTGGTTTATTTAAAATTAATGACTCTTTAATTGTACTTAATTTTATTTTCATAATATCTCCTATATATTTTTGATTTTTATTGCAAGTACACCATATTGTTTCTCGTTTTCAGGTGAATAAATATTATGATAAATTGCTTCAACATCTTTTTTATTCTCTTTTGAAAAACCTATTTTATCTAATGGCAAAGTTTTTAATAAAGAAGCAAAAGAATCAAAACATTTTAAGTCTACAACTTCGGTTTGCAATGTTTCCTGCAATTCAGGTTCTTTTTTGAAAAGTATGGTATCTCCTATTTTGATTAATCTTCTTTTTTCATCATTCAATCTTATTTCATAAATTTTTGACCCATTTTTTATTAAGTTAAAGTAAGGTGTTCTCAATTTCATTTCGTGTAACATAATTTTCTCCTAAAAAATATTTTTAAAAGTATAGCACAAGTAAATAAAAAAAACTCAAAAATATGCAACTTTTTATTAAATTTTAAGAAATAAACAATGTTTTTGTCAAGAATACTTAGTATAATTTTCACTTAAAAAACAACGCAAATATTATAGTAAACGCGTGAGATAAAGGACTTTTATTTGAGTAAATAAAAAAGAGTGAATTTTCACTCTTCTTTTTACGGTTGAATTTTATTTATTCATCTAAACCATTCATCCAGTTTTGAATTCTTTGTTTTAATGCAGAATTTATTCTTGATTTTAAGTTTTGCATTTTTTGATGATTAGAACTTACTTTATTTTTATAAGTATTTTTAACTTGTGCAATTAATGTTTGAGAATCTTCTTTCGCTTGTGTAATCAAAGTTGCTTTTTCTGCTTTGTATTGATTAAACAAATCAGTATAGTTCTCATTAAAATTTGTTTGAGCGGTATCTAACTGTTCTTGTAGATTTGAAATTTCTTCCTCTGTTAAATCAGTGTCTGTTAATTGGTCTTGTAGATTTGAAATACTTTGCAATAATGTAAACATATCTGCATATGTTTCACTGGTTTTGAGTGCTTCAATATCTGCTTTTAACTGTGCTCTTATAGATGAAACGGTTGCGCCTATTGATTGATGTGTAGTTTTAAGTAGGGCTACAATTTCATTCGTATTCATATTTGCTAAATCTGCAAGTGTTAAATCAGCATTATAATCTAAAACGCTCATAATCAATTTTAGTTTACCGATAGATAAATTATAATTAGTTGACGCAGTTAAGTAAATATTTGCTTCTTCCTGAGTTAAAACTCCATCAGTAACTAAATCACTGAAATACGATTCCAAAGTAGCGTCATCTACTTTCCCAAAAATTCCATTATTCAAGAAATAATTTTGAATTTTGCTTTTTATCTGTTCTCTCAATTGATTTTGTACAGTTTCGCTAGCATTTACAACGGTAATAATAACATCATTGTCCGTGCCAGTTGCTTCTTCTGCTTCTACATCTATGCCATATCCTCCCTCTGCACATAACTGTGTAAACATAGCACAAGCATCATCAATATTCATTCCATAGAAATTGTAACTTTGTACAATATCATCACCATCTGCATCTGTTGCCAAGATGCTTATAACTTTCTTGTCACTGTTTACTGTAAACTCCACCGATGGATTAATATCAACTGCAACATAGGTTTCAGCAGTTTGGTTGGGTTTTAGTTGTGAGTTTATAATTAGCACTACTGCAGTTCCTATACAAAGAACTGCGAAAACAATTATTAAAGTTTTAAATACATTTTTCATTTTCTTACCTCCATTCTTCTATTCTAGCATATCATTATCAAAAAAACAAAAATCAATACATCTTTTTTGTAATTAAATTTTAAATGACATATAAAAAATAAATTTGTAGTTCAATTAATTTTTGAGGAAAGTAATATTTTATAATTTCCCCGAAAGAAAATTTATAATAAAAATAGATGAAAAACGACATTGGTATAAAAAACTAGTGTTTTTTATTGTGCAATGGTTCGTATTTTGTCTTAATTTTTTTAAGAGACAAGACTATTCAATTATTCTGTTGACAATGAATAGATGCTTTTACTATACTGACGCAGGACATCTGTCTAATGTTTAAATGCGAGTGGTCCGTTTTAACTATTTTTGTAAAAATAGGTTGAAATTTTTGCTTTTTGTAATGAAAATCTATGCGTAATTCAAAAATGGTTTAAATGGGAATTTTAATAGATAATTTTTTAAACTAATAAATGTGATAATGGGTGCCATAGAATAATTAAGGAGAGTAAATTTATGATAAAATTGATAGTTGATACAACTTGTGATATTTATCCTGATGAAGCGGAAAAATTAGGGATAATATCTATACCTATGAAAGTGTATTTTGATGATACCGAGTATATTGGCGGTGTGAATTTGAGCAATGAAGAATTTTATAAAAAATTGCAAAGTGCAAAGAATTTACCAACAACCACACAAATAAATGTTTTTACTTATACGGAAGCGATTAAACCTTGGCTAGATAAAGGCGATGAGGTCTTTGTTATGTGTTTATCCGATAAACTATCAGGTTCTTATAATAATCTGGAACAAGCCGCAAAAGAATTAAATTCGCCAAAATTAGAAATATTAAATACTCATACCGTATCTTTTGGCTTTCACGCACTTGTGTTGGAGGCTATAAAATTAATAAATCAAGATTGCAATTTAAAACAATTAAAAGAAGAAATGTCAAAACTTTGTGATAAAATGAAATTATATACAATCATTGAAAACGCTCGTTATCTTATTAAAGGTGGTCGACTTTCCTTGGGGGCGGGCTTACTTGCAAAAACTTTGAATATCAAACCTATTGTAGCAGTTGAGAACGGTGGTTTGAAATCAGTAGCAAAAACAATGGGATACTTAAACGCAAAAAGAGCAGTAAAAAATTTTATAACTGACATAGATACAACTAAATCGATTTTGGTCGGTTATTCAAATGATAAAAATAGGGCAGAAGATTTTGGTAAATATATAGAAAAAGAATGTGGCTTTAAGATAACAAAATATTCTGAAATAGGGCCAATAATAGGAACACACGCAGGCCCAGGTTGTGTAGGGATTACCTATTTTCAAAAATAGACATAGAAATGAAGTGAAATTGTGAAATTGAAATAAGTTGATGGAAAGACTTGTGCTTTTTATGTCGTTTATACCCTCAAAAAGCAATTAATATGATAAATAAAAAAATGGCTTTTTTACTTAAACAATAATTATTAATGTAAGTTATTTTAGTTGCTCAATTTTTGTATTTGGTGTTATAATAAAATATTAAATAATAAACGAAGGATAAAAAATGGGAAAAGAACAAAAAGAGAAATTTTTAGAGATTATATATATTATAGTTTTTGTACTGTTATTTGTACAAATTTTTAGTATATTTACAAATGTAGTTTACTTAGGTTCAATAAATAGTGCAGTGGCTCCGAGAATGGAATACAGTATTTTTTTGAAATGGAGTTGTGCGGTTAGCGGTTTCAGCATAGTAATATTGTGTATTTTTCAAGTATTAAATTTATTTTTTAATGATAAATTCAAATGGTTAGAAATTGCACTTGGCATTACTTGTTTGGTATTTTTGATTATACTCTTAATTTTAAATATTACTAATCAAAATCGTATTAATTTGACTACTGGTAATTCTACCAGTTTGATTGCTATGGTATCTACTTTTATGAGTGCAATATCAATGGTTACTCTGTCCCTCCTTACCAAAATAGCATTGATTTTTGTTAAAAAAACTAAAAACAAAGGGGGAATAAGTGATGAGCAAAATTAATTTAATATTATATAAGATATTGTCATTATTGTTTGCTTGTGTATTTTTGTTCGGTGGTATAATTTTTGCTTGTAATATAACACCCCCTCTATCAAAAGAAGACATAAATCCAGAATTATATCAAACTTATAGTGGTGATACATTTGTTTATTTCCATTTCACATTAAGCCATAGTATAACTGTAAAAAGTATAAGTATAGATTACAGTGTTTATGATAATAATGAATCACTAGTAACAACTGGGGTCTTTTCTGAATCGAATGAAACTTTGATATCTTATTTAACCTTAACATTAGGTAATTACACGAGGGAAGAAGTATCAGCAATGACAGTAGTAGTAACAGACCTAGAAATGTCTGGGTATTTTGAAAATTCTACATCAGCATGGCTTGCAATTTCCTGCATACCGTTTTTCATAATTGCTGTTTATTTTGTGGCTGATAGTTGGTTTATTGTAAAGAAAAAAGAGGACTCTAATAATCTTGTAAAACAAGTAAAAGAAAAAAAATTTAGTTTTAAATAAAAATATTTAAATAGAGATGTGTTTCACACCTCTTTTTTTGTGCCCCAAATTTGTATTACTTAAATTTTTAAAAACAATTTCTTAAAGTTTATTAAATCAAAAGCCCTATAATTTTTTCGAGAGAAAAACAATATTGACAACTAAGTAAAATAATAGTATAATTTTTGTAAACAAAAGAGGAGACAAAAGATGGATATTATTACAATAATAACTGTGGCGTGTTCTTTATTAACCATAGGTTTTGGTTCTTGGACGATAGTTAATTCAATTCAGGTACAAAAATTAACATCGCAGAGAAAAAAAGAGGCTAGTCAAAATTATGAACTTCAAAATATTGCTGAATGGTACGATAAAGCAAAATTTGCGTTAAAAGGTTTGCGTTTGTATCACATTACAATGAATGAAAAATGGCGAGGAATTTATTCAGGGCAATATATTGAAGATTTAAAGTCTATGTCTGTTTCTATTGACAACGGACGAAGATTGTTTCCAAATTTAAAGATAAAAGGCGATACCCTAATAAATGATGAAAGTAAAAGAACTTCTATGCAAGGTTATAAAAGATTGCCTATTGACCTCTTAATTGCTTATTATAATTTGACTGTAAACCCTGATGCTAATGTATTATATTCTTCTGGTAATAAAGATTTTTTAAGTCAGTTTCCTGAAATCGCAAATATGGAAAAACGACCTCCTTTTGAATCATTGTTGGATACGATAGAGGGATATTTTGACGATATAATGGAAGAATTTTTGGTTCAGGAAGATAGAACAGAGAGAATTAAAAAGAATGCAAACATTGACTTGGATAAAATTAAAAGTATAGCAAATAGTACTTACATAAAAGAGCCTTGGCTAACTGAAACTATTATAGCAAAGCAATATGGGCTACAAGGTGAAAAAGTGGAAACTTTTAAGAACCGTGTTGACCAGATGGTGCGAGAATGTGAAGAAAACCAAGAACATCAAAACGAAGTTCACAATAATGGCATTTTGACTGAAATTAAAGATAAATTAAACATTCCGTTATTTAAAATAGAAAACGAATGTAAGATGCATAAAGAATTTTTAATGAAAAAAGGTTTTAATAATTTAACCAAAAGAGTTATATTTAAAGAAGCCTTTTTTTAATATCGTAAAAAAGGAATTTATATATGCTAGTTATTTGAAAAATAAATAATCTTAAATTTATATTTCAATAAATATTTTTTTATTATTAAAATATATGTTATAATATTTTATAAATAAAGGCTTGAATAATAAAAAAGGAGAATTAATTATGAACGAATTTATTCAAATGATTAAAAACCGAAGGTCAAACTATACACTTTCAAACGAAAAGGTAGTACCACTAAAAGAAATAGAACAAATAATAAAAGATTCCGTAAAATATGTGCCTACTGCTTTTAATATTCAAAGTAGTAAAGTAGTTGTGCTATTTGATGAACAGCACGAAAAACTCTGGGATATTGTAAAAAATACGCTACAAAAAAGGATAAGTCCGGAGGCTTTTTTAAAGACTGAGCAAAAAATAAATAATTCTTTTCGTAGTGGATATGGAACTATCCTGTATTTTGACGATACAAATTTGACAAGTGAATTACAAACAAAATTCCCATCTTATAAAGACAATTTTCCTATATGGGCAGAACAGGCAAATGGTATGCTTCAATTTGCAATCTGGACAGCACTCTCAAATCAAGGGCTAGGAGTTTCATTGCAACATTACAATCCTTTAATTGATGATGAAGTTAAAAAGACTTGGCAAATTCCTGCAAGTTATAAATTAATTGCACAAATGCCTTTTGGTAAACAAGTTTCAGCCCCTGCTTCAAAAACTTTTGAGCCTGTGGAAACTCGAATTAAAATTTATAAGTAAAATACTTTAAACAATAATTGTTATTAAAATACAAATATGAAAAACACCCCATAATAATTGATATTTTGGTGTGTTTTTTATTGTAATTTATGAAAAACTAAAAAAATCTGTCGACAAAAAAAGTTAAAATACTTTTTTATTTGACAAAATTTTATTTTGTAATATAATAATTCATATGTTGTATGATTTTACTTTTATTTTATATTTATCAATATCTGCTATTTTTACTATAAGTTTTTTAATTTTTGCTTTTGTTTTTATAAAAAAAGACGATACAAAAACTATTATTCTTAAAGTTTTTTCTCTTTTAGTAGTGGCTATTCATTATAGTTCAATATGGGTTAATTATTTTAGTTCAGGCACTGCGACTATTGATAATACTATGATTCTACCGATTTATCCTTGCAATGTTATTATGTGGACATTATTAATTACTGCTTTTACCAAAAATAAAAAAAGTAAATTTTTTAAAGTAATCGCTGAAATGACATTTTATTTTGGAGTAATCGGCGGAGGTATAGGGCTTCTATTCAATGCTAATTATGATGCTGATTCCAATTTAACGAATTATGTAGTTTTAAAAGGCTTACTAAGTCATACATTCCTAATACTTGGCTCTATGTATTTACTCGTTGGTAAATTTATAAAAATCAGGGTATCAAATGTAATAAGTTGTACTATCGGCTTTGTGATTTTACTTTTAGATGGGTTATTTATCAATGGACTTTTTGAATATTTTAATTTGCCGGCAGTTAATTCAATGTATTTACTACAAATACCTTTTGAATCTCTAAAATGGCTCAATACAATTACAATAGGGATAATAGGTTTATTTATAGTTACCGCAGTAACAATGCTGTATGAACAAATATTTTTGCCCAAAAAAGAGCGTTGGTATTATAAACTAAAAATGAAGAATAAGGATGAAGAATATGAGAGAATTTTTAATTAATTTGTTTGATGATAATGCTTTTGGACTGGAAATAGGTTTGTTTTCAATTTGGCATTTCGTTTATATTATTTTAATAGTTGGTTTAACATTTTTGGGGGCTTATCTGCTAAAAAATAAAGCAAAAAAGACAAAGACTACTGTTTTGAATGTGCTATCACTAATCGTTATTATTTTGTATGTTGCTGATTTTTTCTTTCAGCCATTGTATACTAGTGATAATGAAATGATGATTGAAAAATTACCTTTTCATATTTGTACCTTTATGGGTATTATGGCAGTTTTTGCTCAATTTAATAAAAAGTTTCAAAAAATAAAAGAACCTATTGTTGTTCTAAGTATCGTTGCAACTTTAATGTATATAACTTATCCTGGTTCGGCACTTGGAGGAGTTTCTCCATTAAGTTATAGGGTAATAGAAACCTTTTTATTCCACGGCACATTATTTGCTTGGGGAGTGTTAAATCTAACAACTGGTACAGTTGCTTTAAATTTCAAAAATATATGGCAAGAATTTGCTGGTCTTATTATTATTGCATTATGGGCAAATTTAGGAAATAACATCTATTCTTCTGTCGAACATCATTATGACTGGTTCTTTATGACAGGAAGCACATTTCCATTTATTCCATCTGCAATAATGCCTTTTGTGGTAGTTTTATCTGTTTTTACAATGGTTGTTATTATTTATTCAATTTACTATTTAGCAAAGACTTTTGTTACAAAACAGGTGGTAAAAGATAAAACAATTTCTTATAATTAATATTTTAAATATACTTTTTCAACGCTTAATTAAATTTAGTTTTTATAGTTGTATGTTTTAATCTCTATTAAACTAAAAGAGATTTTTAAAAATCTCTTTTTTAATTGTTTTATTTAATATTTTATTTATTAAAAAGGTTTAAGAAACACAAATTAATGCTATATAAGAAAGAGTATTATGATATTTTAAAACAAATTAAATATAAAAAATTTATAGACTAAAACAAATCTTTTCATTTACTTGTTTCGACTTTGTTTATCCATTTAAAAATATATTAACAAACATTATCATTTGTTTGGAATTTATTGTAGTTTTTTGTATAATATAATATTAATAGTATGAGGTATAAGATGCAAAAGTCAAAAAAGATAATTTTATTGGTGTTGTTAGTTAATGTTTGCTTGCTGTTATGTTTTTTAACAGTGCCTGTATTAAGAACTTTTTTTAGCAATACAGTTTTAGCGGAAACGGGAACGCCAGACGCTAATAATATTTTATATTATACTTATGATACAGCAACATCAAATTATACCGTGTCCGACTGTGCGTTAATTGCTACAACAGTAACTATCCCTAGTACTTTTGATGATGGCACACACGGGGAACTTCCAGTAACGGTTATTGGAAGTTCTGCTTTTAATGGTTGTACAAATTTAACATCAATAGAAATACCCTCAATTATAACGGGTATAGGTTATCAATCGTTTAATAATTGTTCAAAGTTAGTTTCAATCGACATTCCAGATAGTGTGTCAACACTTGGCAACTCTGCTTTTTATAATTGTTCAAAATTAACAACAGTAAATATATCAAATACATCAGGCATAACAGTTATATATTCAAGCACTTTTAAAAATTGTTCAAGTTTATCATCAATAAATATACCAGACGGAGTAATAAAAATATGGGACAGCGCTTTTTATGGTTGTTCTAGTTTATCGACTGTGGATATATCGAATACATCAGGTTTAACTCAAATAAGTGATAATGCCTTTTATAATTGTTCAAGTTTAGCCGTTATCGATATCCCAGATAGTTTAACGAGTATAGGAAAATACTCTTTTTATGGTTGTTCACATTTAGCGACAGTAAATATATCAAATACTTCGGGTTTAACAAGTATAGGTATGTTTGCTTTTTGTTATTGTTCCGATTTATCATCAATTAATTTACCAGAAGGTATAACAAAAATAGATGATAATGTTTTTGCCTCTTGTACTAGTTTAACATCAATAGAAATACCCTCGAAGGTAACGAGTATAGGAACTAATTCTTTTAATGGTTGTACAAGTTTGAATTTAATTAATATATCAGATAAAATATTAGTAATTGGCAGTGGTGCTTTTCGACAATGTACAAGTTTAACAAATATATTAGTAGATGCAAATAATCCAAATTATTGCTCATTAGAAGGTGCATTGTTAGACAAGGCAATGACAACATTGTTCACTCACGCGAATATGTATTCCACAAGTTATACTTTACCAGATAGTATTACTCTTATTTCAATTAGTGCATTTTATGCTAGTACGAATTTAAATACAGTAAATATATCAGCGGCATCAGGTTTGACGAGTATAGGGGATTCTGCTTTTGCTAATTGTACAAATTTAACCACTATAAGTTTAACCGAAGCATCAATGTTAACGAGTATAGGGGTTTCTGCGTTTAATAATTGTACAAATTTATCTACGAGTTTATCAACAACAAGTTTGACGAGTATAGGGAAGTTTGCGTTTTATAATTGTACAAGTTTAGGCTCACTCAATATACCAGATACAGTTCAAATTATAGACGATAAGGCTTTTACAGGTTGTACAAATATAAATACAGTAAATATATCAGCAACATCAAATTTGACAAAAATAGGTGTTTCTGCTTTTTCTCAATGTTCAAGTCTAACATCTATTAGTGTTCCAAGCAGTGTATTAACAATTAGTAGTGAGGCATTTTCTCAGTGTACAAGTTTAACAAATATAACAGTAGATGAAAATAATCCAAATTATTGTTCATTCAATGGTGCATTATTGAATAAGTCGATGACAACAATATTAACCTACGCTAATATGTATTCCACGAGTTATACATTACCAGATAGTGTATCAACTATTGAGGGAAAAGCATTTACAAATTGTACGAATTTGACGGAAATAAAAATATCGAATACATCACAATTAACAAGTATAGGAATTCAGGCTTTTAATTATTGTTCAAATTTGAATAAAATTTATATTTTAACCACAGTTCCCGCATCGTTGTACGATAGATATGTCTTCAATTATTCTGGTATTACCTCAACTTCTGGTTTTATTTATGTGCCAGATGCAAGTGTAACTACATACAAAACTGCTACTTATTGGACATATTTGGCGAATAGAATTTTTAGTGCAAGTCAACTAACTTTTAATATGGAATTTAATTCGAATGGTGGAACGGGGACAATGACTGCCCAGGAATTTAATTATGGCGTAGCCGATAACTTGAATGCAAATACTTTTAATAGAACAGGTTACAATTTTAAGGGTTGGTCTACCACCGCAGATGGAGCGGTAGAATATGCCGATGAAGATTTATATACTTTTACCTCATTAGAAGATACTATTTTGTATGCTGTTTGGGAAGAAATCCCCCTTTATACAGTAAATTTTAATGGTAATGAAAATACAAGTGGTACAATGGGAACTCTAACTTTTTATGGAGGCGATACAAATGTTATCCCTGGAAATGCCTTTGCGAGAATGGGTTATATATTTATGGGTTGGTCAACTACTTCAACAGGTGAAGTAGAATATGCAGATGATATTTCGCTTTCTGATTTGGTTTTTGAGGGAGAGTCAACTACAATAGATTTGTATGCTGTTTGGGCTATAAATACAAATACCGCATATAAAGTCGAGTATTATCAACAAAACCTTTTAGATAATGATTACACCTTATTTACGACCTCAAATTTAACGGGAACAGCCTTTGACACAGCAAAAGCTGTAATAAATACATATACAGGCTTTACACACCTAACAAATGGAAGCAGTGTGGAAAGTGGGGAAATAGAATGGGACGGCACGCTTGTCTTGAAAGTTTATTATGATAGGCAAATTTTCACTGTAATCTTTGTAAATAACGCTTTGACTTATGACACGCAAGGCGTAAGATATCAAGGTAGTGCCACTACGCCAACAGCACCTACAAAGCCAGCAACTGCACAATTTACTTATACATTTACTGGTTGGGATACTGTTTATACAAATGTTACAGTAAATTTAACAATTACAGCGGTTTATTCTTCGGTAACAAATTCTTATGATGTAACTTTTAAAGATTATGATAATACAACTTTAAAAACTCAATCTGTGGAATATGGCTCAAATGCCACACCACCAACAAGCCCAACACGCACAGGGTACCATTTTACTGGTTGGAGTGGAAGTTATACAAACATAACTGGGACTACTACAATAACTGCGGTGTATGACATAAATACATATACAATTATTTTTAATAGTAACGGTGCAACAGGTGGTTCAATGAACGACCAAGAGTTGACTTATGGAATTTCCACTGCTTTAAGTAAGAACAATTTTGTTCGTATAGGTTACCGTTTTGGTGGTTGGACTTGGAATAGTGAAACATATGACGATGAGCAAGATATTTTAAACTTAACTACAACAAATGATGAAACATTAACATTTGTTGCTATTTGGGTAGCAAATACATATACAATTCAGTTTGATGCAAATTCTGGAACGGGTAGTATGTTGAACCAATCTTTGACTTATGGTACTTCTACTACATTAAGTAAAAACAATTTTGTTTATACAGGTTACCGTTTTGGCGGTTGGACTTGGAATAGTGAAACATATACTGATGAACAAGATGTTTTAAACTTAACTACTACAAATGGTGCTACATTAATATTTGAAGCCGTTTGGATAGCAAGTATTGATACCGCCTATACAGTTGAATATTATCAACAAAATATTTTAGATGATGAGTACACCTTGATAACGACTTCAAATTTAACTGGTACTTCATTTGAAACTGTAAATGCAGTAATAACTACATATGCTGGTTTTGTTCATATTACTAATGCAAATAGTTTGGAGAGTGGAACTATTGCTGGCGACGGCTCACTTGTCTTGAAAGTTTACTATGATAGACAAATTTTCACGGTAACTTTTGTAAATAATGCTTCGACTTATGATACGCAAGACATAAGATACCAAGGTAGTGCCACTACGCCAACCGCACCTACAAAGCCTGCAACAGCACAATTTACTTATACATTTACTGGTTGGGATACAGATTATACAAATGTAACGGAAAATTTAACAATTACAGCGGTTTATTCTTCTGTGGTAAATTCCTATGATGTAACATTTAAAGATTATGACAATGCTACATTAAAAACTCAATCTGTGGAGTATGGCTCTAATGCAACGCCACCAAGCAACCCAACACGCACAGGTTACACTTTTACTGGTTGGAGTGGTATTTATACCAATATAACAGGAACTACTACAATTACTGCGGTATATGATGCAAATGAATATGCAATTATATTTAATGGTAATGGTGCAACAAGTGGCACAATGAATGACCAAACTTTTGATTTTGATAGTACGCAAAATTTAACTGCAAATGCTTTCTTTTTGGAAGGTTATGCGTTTAATGGTTGGGCGACATCAGAGGCCCGTGCAGATGCTGGTTCTGTTGATTATACAGACAGTGAGTCATATACCTATGTAGATACCTATAATATTACACTTTATGCAGTATGGAGAGAATTAACTCTGTATACTATTAATTATTATGGTAACGGTGCAACTAGTGGCTCAATGGGTGCTACCCAGTTTTATGAAGGAGATACAATAAACTTATCTACCGTTGCCTTTTCAAAATCGGGATATACTTTCCAAGGGTGGTCAACTACTTCAGATGGTACAGTAATTTATTTGAACCAAGCGAGTATTTCCGATGCTAATTTTGATGTATTAACTAGTTTAGATTTGTATGCAATTTGGGAAGAAAATACAACTGTTACATATATTGTAGAATACTATCAGCAAAATATCTTAGATGATAACTACACTTTATTTACAAGTAGTAATTTGATAGGTCTGGTATCGACGACAGTAAATGCTGTAATAAATACATATATAGGCTTTACACATATTACGAACGCAAATAGTTTGGAGAGTGATACTATCCCTGGGGACGGTACATTAGTTTTGAAGGTTTATTATGATAGACAAATTTTTACTGTAACTTTTGTAAATAATGCTTCAATTTATAATACGCAAAATATAAAATACCAAGGCAGTGCGACTACTCCAACTAACCCAACCAAAACCGCCACAGCCCAATACACTTATACTTTTACTGGCTGGGATACAGAGTATACAAATGTAACGGAAAATGTAACAGTTACAGCAGTTTATTCCATTATTGTAAATTCTTTTGATGTAATATTTAAAGATTATGACAATACAATTCTAGAAACTCAATCTGTGGAATATGGTTCTAATGCAACCCCACCAACAAATCCAACAAGGACTGGATATACATTTGCTGGTTGGAGCGATAGTTATACAAATATAACGGAGTCAATTACACTTATTGCTGAATATACTTTAAATGAATATATTATAACTTTCAATACAAATGGAGGGGAAGTTATTAATGAAACAATAAAAGTATCTTACGGTGGTATAATAACTTCTTTACCAACTCCTACAAAAAATGGTTATGTATTTACAGGGTGGTATTTGAATGGCGAAAGGTTGGAGATAGGTGATAGTTTTACCCTTGCGGATAATGTACAATTAGTAGCAGGGTGGCAGCAAAATTTATCACCATTATCAATCTTTTATATGATTTTAACTGGCATAGGCGTAATTGGAATAATTTTTGGTTTAGTGGTACTTATTCACTTTGCAAGGAAAAGGGCAAAAATTAGGAAATGGGGAACTACTAGTGATGATACCTCTAACGAACCTGTTAAAAATCAAAGTACGAATAAAGAAAACCTAAAATAAAAGACTCCGTGTAATTAAAGAATAAAATAGCATAAAATCATACAATTAAAGAGTATTTGTAAGGATTTTCAAAGTATTTACTTTAAAAATAAAAGACGGTCAAGGACGATCGTTTTTTTATTGTGCATTTAATAATAAATGCAAAGCATTTTTTGCATTTAGTAGATAAATAAGAAGAGTGGAAAGATTAGCTTAAACCCATTGGTTCATTGACTTCTTTATATTAAAGTGCTATTATAAATTGAAATTTTTATATTTAATCTAAGATGTTTTTAAAAATTATAAGATAAAATAAATTTTTAAATTAATTCATTGATACAAGATGAATAAATTATATAAAAATTTAAGGTGAAAAAATGATAGATGAACTTGAAAAAATTATTTTTGATTTGATTTCGTTTGAAACTCAAAATCAAAATTTGTTAGAAATAAATAAATGTATTTTATACATAAAAAATTATTTTAATGGTACAGATTACATTTGTGAAGTAAATGAATCAAACGGTGTTCAATCTTTGTTTATCCACAAAAAAGATTGTGGTAAATTAGATTGTATTTTTAGTGGGCATATTGATGTTGTTCCAGCAGATGACTCTCAATTTAAACCTTTTATAAAAGATAATAAAATTTTTGGGCGTGGCGCCATTGATATGAAATCACAAGTAGGTACAATTATTTATTTTATAAAGCATTATCAGGGAAATAAAAAAATAGGTGCATTAATTACTTCTGATGAGGAAATTGGTGGATTTAACGGTACTCCAAAGGCTTTATCGAAGTTTAAAATAAATGCTAATGTTGCTATCGTTCCAGATGGTGGATATAATTTTCAATTAGTGAATAGTGAAAGAGGGGTTTTGCAATTAGAAATTAATGTTACAGGTTTGAGCGTTCATTCATCAAAAGAACCAGAGGGTATTAATGCTATTGTAAGGGCTGTGGAGTTATATAGTGCAATTAAAGACCATCTTAATATTGAAACAGCGAATTGTCAAACAGTTAATTTGGCTTCACTTAGTACAGATAATAATGTTTACAATAAAGTTCCAGATAAAGCGAAAATGCTAATAGATATTAGGTATAATAAACAATGTAATATTAATTATGTATATGAATTATTAGATAATTGCAATTATGTAGAATATTCTATTTATGCAAAAGCAAATCCTTTTTATTGCGACACAACTAATATTATAATAAAAAAATATATTGATGTTTGTCAAAAAGTACTGCAAAGGGAAATCGAAGTCATTGAATTTTCGGCAGCAGCAGATGCTAGATATTTTACTGATATGCAAATACCAACAATAATTATGAATCCAAATGGACAAGAAATGCACGGCAAAAATGAAGCGATTGAGATAGAATCCATAGGCACACTATTAAATATTTATGAGAATTTTGTAAAGGAATTGTGATACCAAAATCTTTTTTTTGCAAGCGAAATTTTAAGATAGTTTGTACTCCAAATTCAATTTAGAATTTCATACAGTTAATTACTTAGAGTAGTGGAAAAATGAAATTATTAATAATTGAAATTTTATGTTTTTTCGCAAATTATATGAATTTTGCATACAATGGTGTAACAAATTATAAATTTGTAAAACTTTTGGAGGCTCAATATGAGCAATATTTTGTTTATGCAACGCACAGCCTCGGGGACTGTTACATCTACGGGGAATGTGTTGTTTAATAGTACAATTTTGAATTCAGGCGATATTACCTACAATGCCGTAACAGGAGATATCACTTTTCATACAGTTGGAAAATATAATATAAATTGGTTTGTCGTAACTCAAACTACGGGAAGTCAAAATAATTTTGTCGCTTTTGCCGTGAATACACCTACACAGAGTTATATGGGAAATGCTCCGCAGAAGACAAGTGAAGTATATGGTGAAGTATTTATCAATGTGGAAACCGTACCTTATACTATACAATTAAAAAATGTAAGCGGAGGAGTGGCATATTTGAGTAGTGTCGTACCAATAAAAGCAAACATTTGCATTAGTTCAGTGCAGGAAAGCGGAAGTAGTGATACAATGTATGATTTTCAAATTGCACAATTAGCGAATATCCTTTCGCAAATTATAGATTTGTATCCATCTACCGTTATACGAGTTTATGTGCGAGGGCTATATGCTATTGATGGTACACCAACTGAATTATTTTCTTCTTCAACTGGACCGGGGCTTTTTATTACAACAATAGATGAAGATATCCAAGCAATGCCACTTAATATGATAACAGGCGTTAATTTGGGGACGGGGACAATGTACAATGACGATATAACATTTTTGCCCGCACCAACAATATTACCGACTGGTTGGGATACAAATGTGATTACTTCGGTGCAAGATTATTTACCTGTTGGAACGGCTTGTTCGGTAGTTTTTAGCATAGGTAATTCAAAAGAGGGAGAAATCTACAAAGACGAACTAGGAATGTTAGTTGTTACAACAGATGATACTGGGTTGGAGCCTGTGTTTGTACCAGCCACCGAGGCTTCTATTATAATCACAACATCATCACAATCAAAATCAGGTAAAAGGACTAAAAAATTAAATAGTATTTTGGACGAAAAAAGCATTTAATTATTAAATAAAGAGGTGGAATTTTACCTCTTTTTTATTTGTTCGTATTGTTGCTTTCCTATTAATTTAATAGACTATTTACAGTTTTATTTTTATATTGCTGACATTCTTAAATATTAGATAAGTAACATATAAATGCGTGTTTTAATATAATGGTATGACTTCTTTAAGGAGAAAAAATATGAGTGATTTTATAAATTATGACTGCTGTAATGATTTTTGCCCGCATTCAATAGATAGACCAAAAAAGTGTGAAAAATGTCCAACTGGGCCAACTGGACCGATGGGGGCTCAAGGTTTAAGAGGTGAAACAGGGGCAACTGGGCCGACAGGAGCAACGGGGCTGGGGCAAGAATTTGTCGGGGCTCAATATCAATTAGTAGAGTCAGAACAAGAATCTATTTCTGTTAATAACCCGGTAGTTTTCAATACTTTGATAAGCAATAACAGTCCTGTCATAAACTACAATTTGACAAACGGAGAATTTACATTAAATGAAACAGGCTTGTATTATGTTGCTTGGTCGTTTGCAACGAATGGAGCAGGATTTTCCTCTTTTGTATCTATGGGGATAGAAATAGTTGGAGTTACTACAATTAACAATACAGCGACTTTTCCCGCAACGAATATAACAGGAACGGCTTTGGTTGATGTCGTAACCGCACCGCAAGTTATTCGTTTGATAAATACATCGCTTGATTCAGTAACTATTGATGTTGTGCCAGTGCAAGCAAATATTTCCATTGTTCATTTGACTTAATTAGCAGTAAGAAAGGCACAAAAAAACAAGATTAAAATTAATCTTGTTTTCAAGTTTTGCGTTCAATTCGTGCAAATATTATATAAAAAATATAAACCGATTATAAATTTTATCATTTTAGTGCTGGTTCATTGTTTTCGGGTAATTCATCTGGAAAGGGTTTACGTACTGAATTAATTGAACACAAATCACTAACCCCATATTTTTTATAATTTTCTTGACATAATGCAAGTGAATTTACGTTTGCTCCACCGCCTTGAATATAATCATCAACCTCATATTTGCAAACAGGGCAAATTTCATATGTTAAGAAAAATGGTTCGGGGTCTTCATCTAATGTATAATTACCACAACACGGACATTTGAATTTTTTTATTTTTGGATAATCTTCAAATTTAAACATATTTTCTCCTATTTTGCAATGTTTTTGGTGAAAAAATTGCTAAAATTGATTATATAACAAATACAACTGATTATAAATTTTATTTTTGAAGTGTTGGTTCATTGTTTTCGGGTAATTCATCTGGAAAGGGTTTGCGTACAGAGGTGATATAATGTAAATCACAAGCACCATATTTTTTATAATTTTCTTGGCATAATGCCAATGAGTTTTTGTTTGCACCACCACCTTGGATATAATCATCAACCTCATAGTAACATACATGACAAATTTCATATGTCAAGAAAAATGGTTCTGGGTCTTCATCTAATGTGTAATTTCCACAACACGGGCATTTGAATTTTTTTATTTTTTCCATTTGTTTGACTCCTATTTTGTGAAACTTTTGTTAAAAAATTGCTAAAATTGATTATATAACAAATACAACTGATTATAAATTTTATTTTTGAAGTGTTGGTTCATTGTTTTCGGGTAATTCATCTGGAAAGGGTTTACGCATTATATCAATAAAACATAAATCACAAGCACCATATTTCTTATAATTTTCATGACATAATGCAAGTGAGTTTTTGTTTGCCCCACCGCCTTGAATGTAAAAATCAACTTCATAGTAACAAACAGAACAGATTTCATATGTCAAGAAAAATGGTTCTGGGTCTTCATCTAAAGTATAATTTCCACAACACGGGCATTTGAATTTTTTTATTTTTGGATAATCTTCAAATTTAAACATAATTTCTCCTATTTGGTGAAATGACTAGGGGATATATGGGAAATAGAGGTCGATATCTTTTGGCTCTCTTTGGTACCAGTCTCGGTATGCTTGAACAATTTGCTCCTTAGTAGGATTTTTGTAACCGTGATCTTTAGCGTCTAGTTTAGATGCTTCTAGACAAAACATTTCATCACGGTCAATGTTATTGTAGAACTCGGGTGGTAAACGATACAACGCACGTTCCTCTACTGTTGATACAAGTCTTGTTTTTATATTTTGGGGTAATTTATTGAAATCATCGCCTATAACATTACTCCATTTTTCTTTTTTATTTGTTTTAGTATTTATTAAATATGGGATTTTTTTGTGAAATGTAATGAAAACCAATTTTGCATATTCGTTGCTCTCAAAATCGTCCCATTTTTTCATTTCATCATCAAACATTTTGTCAAGTTTCTCGTTTTCACCACTTTTTTCTAATTTTAATTGCAAATGAGTTGTTCTATCATCAAATTTCTCGTTTATTTCGTGCATTTTTTTGATTTCTGGATAATCTTCAAATTTAAACATATATTATACTCCTTTATTTTTTATCGCTTGAAGAATTTTCAATCCTTCTTTATATTTTTGAACTATAGAAACACCGCCCAAGTGAGGTATTCCTCCAAACTTTGTAGAGTGTATTGCTTGTGGAACCAACTGGGCAGAGATACTATCTTCACATTCATGCCAAGTCAGTTTAAAATTTTTTATTAATGCTTTAATATTTTTTTCTACTAAATCATCAATAACAACTCCTTGTGATGCAAACCAATTTTTATATTCATCAGGAATTAAACTTGTGTTTTTGCTCCAATATTCGGCTAATTTTCCGTTAAACTGTTTAAAGTTTACACTTCTTTTTTTACTAAATCCTGTATCAATTTTTACAGTTGCCTTTGCATATTCATCAAATACAGGGAAGCCATCTTTTATAGGGATTCTTATACTTGGGTCTGTTTTTAAAATAATATAACCATTACCACTGAGGGCTTTAAATTGATCCTTATTAATTGCCTTGCTAATATCATCCATATAATTTTCTACTACTACCCAATATTTATTTTTGGGGCCTATTGAATTATGAATAGCTTGTGCGAAAAGGTCACTCTTTAAATATTGTTGACGAAGTATTTGCTTTTCACTATCAAGTGATGTTTGAAGATCAATCTTGATGGATGTTTTGTTCGTCTTGGCTTTTTGTAATAATTTATTAAATTTTAAAACTGAGGCATATGCGATAACGGTAATAGTCGAGGCATAATTTAATGCTTGATATAGGTTACTATATGCTATGTCACTGATACCTGTCCATTCCTTAATAAAGTTGTAATCAAAAGCCACTTCGCTTATTTCACTTAGACCGAAGGTTGTTAGAAGACTACCTAAAATAATGAATAGAATTCCGCAGGCTTTTGCCCAACCTGGCGCTTTGCACAATCCTGCACCTATTTTGATAGTAATACTTCCCATTGTAACGGAGAAACCACCCCCCACAGCCTGCAAGGTGTCTGCACCAAATGTATTTAGTAAAAATGAACTAATTTCATCATTAAAGTATTGGGCAGTTATACCAATAACTCCACCGACAATTAAACCTACACCAAAACCTACACCAAAACCTGTACAGCACAAGAGAATACCTGCGATGATGCTTAACCCACTTAATGCTACATTAATAATATTCCAAATTGTGGAAGAACTGTCACCCGCTGTTATTTCGGGAAGTTCCAAAACACCAACTTCGCCAGTTATTCCGTCGATATAATAAAATGTTGTACTGCTAATGCAAGATTCAATATATTGAATTTGCGCGGTAGAAATTCCCAAGAATTCTTCTTTTTGTCCCTGTAAGACATATTCATTTATTGCAGAAATATCTATTGCGGTAATTGACACTGTATCCATTGTAATAGCATTGTTATTTTGATAATCAATTATGGTTCTATAACTATCAAGTAACATATCATAATCAAGTCCCGAATTGATACTGTAACCGCTTGGTGTAAATGTTGCACCCAAATCTGGCTCATAAATTATTCTTTCCAAGTCATAGTCATATAAAGAGCCTAGATTAGTATTGTAAAGTGATTCATCATTAGTCATACTCGAATAACTAATATTCAGTCCGTCAATAGAATACTGACAATATTTATCAAATGCGACATAGTGGGAAGTTTCTATTTGCTCTAAATATTCTGTTGAAAATTCATAACTCTCATCATATATGACTTCATCGTCATAAACTTCATTAATTGCATCGCCATCTTGAATCTCGTTGATATTTGATGTGGAATTATTTAAGCAAGCAATGAAACCAGAATAGTATTTATCTTCATCGTCTAAAACTTCTTCATAATTTGTATAACCAATTCCATAAATTGTATCACCGTTAGGGGTGGTCAAAATTGCGTCAAAAACATTTGTATAACCTTTTATTGATAAATCAAGGAATACAAGTCCATACAAGAATGTTTCTTCATCGCTAATTTCACTTTCATTATCTTCGCTATATGCACTATTAGTCAACTCCGTTGCTTTTGTTTCGGTATAGTATTCTGTTGCTTGTGTGATATAGTTTGTTTGTTGTTGCTCTTGGGCTTCTTTTTCCGATTTTTGAGCGATTATTTCGGCTTTGTATTCATCAAGTTGTTTGGTCGTTTCCATTTCTTGCGCATACGCATCACGAGCCATAATTAAAGAGTTGTAATTTAGTGTTACACTCATTACCAAAATCAGTATACAACAAATAGTGGCAGTAAATATTTTTTTCCAATTTGTTCGTGATTTTGGTAATTTGTATTTTTGAATTTTATATTCTTTAATAGTTTGTACAGACTCAATATTTTCTTTTAACAAATTAGTTGATAAAGTTTGGATTTGTACATTGTTACTATTTGGTGTGATTGTTGAAAGATTTGGAATTGCAATTTGTGCAAATTTTTTCTTTTTGAACCCAAAAACGGCAAGTCCACATAAAATCATCAAGGATAATGTAATCAGTATGCTGTTGCTGTTTGCTGGATTAGTCAAAAATGAAATAATACTAGATGTGATTTTTTCCATTTTTTGTGTCATACCTGCTACAAAAGTTTGAGGTAATACTTGTTCATTTGAGTCACTAGTATATAATGCGTAAAGGGTAGTAGAAGCGGTTATTTCTGTATCTGCTATGTTGTCTGTAATAATAACTGCATTTGCACCTCTATTTTGCGTAGCCCAACCATAAAAGGTTAAACCTTGTTTTGTTCTAGATGGTAAATTTTCACCTTGTGTTACTGTAATTGAGTCATTAGTATCTAGCCACACAGCATCAAGGCTTAGGTTTTCGACATTTGGGACACTGTTAAGTTGACCTATACAATATCTTGTTTGACCATCTAAATTATATTTGTAGCCATAAAATTCGTATCCCGACTTGGTGAGATTTGTAGGCAAAATTAATGTTTGACCTGCTTTGGTTGTATAACTTTGCACCAAATCGCCATCATAAACGGAAACTGTGGTTGAAGCATAATGCCAAAGGGCAGTTAGGGTGGTATCTTTATTAAATCCAAACAAAAACTGTCCGTTATAAATATTACCTTCGTTATCTTGCCAACCTATAAATTCATATATAGGATTATCCGAAGTTAAGGTGTCCAAATATACTCTTTGACCACCAGATACAAGGTTAGAGGAATATTGCTCGCCATTATTGATTAATGTCAAATTGTGAATTTCACTAGCCGAATAAATATTTACATAAAAATTCACGACATTGCCCAATCGGTCAATTAGAGAAATGGTATATTCACCTTGTTTGTCTAATATAACATTTTCCACTTCATCTAGTTGATATATTTTTACATTTCCTTGCTTGTCGAATACCTTGACTATACCATATGGGTCAAGTTCGTTACTAGCGGAATTTATTATAAAACTATTAACTGTAAATAAAGTATTTGCATAAATTTTGGAAAGTGTTTGCGTATTTGAATTTGCACCACTTACACGAGTTATATCAATACTTGTTGTATTGTCACCAGGTTTTATATAAATGGCATAATAGGTATTTGTACCACAAGAATTAGTTTCGATAATTTTGTATTTTCCCGTCAATGCGTTCTTGCTTTCCAAATAATTTTGAACACCTATACCATATGGAATAAAATATTGTTGTCCAGTCGTTTGGTTTATAAGTTCCACAGAAGATGATTCATAATCTGTCACCTGTATAAATTCTACTTGATTGATACCAGTTTGAATATCGCCATTTGCATCAATAAAACTATACTTTCTATTATTCAAAAAGGGTAGTCCCATAGCATTATAATAAGAATTTATGCTTGAATCAAATACTATAACATTTTGATTGATTTTATTAGAATTTAGAATGTCGTCCGAGTCGCCACTATAAGTTAAATAAGAGTTTGAATTACTTGAATCAAAATATTTTTCTTGTACAAGTGCCGTAGCAAAATCATAAATTGCTGACAAAACACTAAATTGAGTAGTATATTCTAGGTCATTAAAATAGTATTTTCCATTTGAAATTTGAACTAATGAACGAGCATATTCATAAGCACAGTTGTAGGCAGTAGCATAATCAAAGTATGCAAAAGTAACATAGCCTATTGTGACGCCATAATATTTGCTAGGATAATCAGAAAATCCCAGTATAGCAGTTAGATTTTGTTCATTTATACTTGGAGTAATCAATTCATCTGTAATAGTAAATTGAAATACGAATGTATAAACATCTCCACTTAGTTGTACTTCATTTGTATTAATTTCATTATTTTCATTGATATTAAAATATTTTGGGTTGTTTGCAAATTCTGCAACATATGTTCCCACTTCGGTAAGTGTACTGCTTTGAATTGCATTTCTGCTGTTGTCTAATTTTGAAGCCACAATTTTATAAATATCATAGCCTTTTATTGTACCTATTATAGTACGACCATCATCTGTTTCTAATGTGCCATAAATAGAACCTATAACCGTTGTATTATTTGTGGTGTCTACTTTTGGCTCGTCATATGCGATAAAGCCATCACCATCAATAGGAGTATAACCCTCGGCTACCTCTATTCGATATGAGGTGAACCCATCATTTGGTGTTGATACATAATCACTATCTACTTGAACATATGCATTGTATTTGAAATATTCAGTATTAAATGTCGACATCGCTTGTGTATCATTAATATAACCATATTTTTGTTCAAATTCAGCTACGGACAAAGTTTCCGTAAACATTCCAATTCTTCCCGCAATAGGTAAATGATTGTTATCTACTTGGTTTGTGTGCCAACTCACTTTTCCTGTTAAATAAACGGGGATTTCATCAGTTAAAGTATATAATCTTTCGCTATCGCTTGTAATTAAATTATCACCAAAATAATAATTTAGGTTTTGATTAAGTCCCTTGTCGTTTATGTAAATGGTAGTGTCTTTATATTCCCCGACCTTTGGAATTACTCGGAAAACATATTTCCCTGGCTCCATAAATATTTGCCCATCTGATACCAACGCATTTGAATTATAAAAATTTGCACCATTTTTACTATATCGAACCACATAACTAGAATTACCATTGAAATTCACCTTAAATCCATCGTTTACGGCGTCACCATCATTCACTGTACCGAATTGCCTAATGATATCACTGGAACGAGCATCATTATTGTCATCAGTATCTAATGAGGTAGAAAAATCCATATTTTGTAGTATGATTTCTGCTTTGCTGTTTGCAATATAAAAAGTAGTTTCCTCTACAACATTTACATAATGCCATACTTTGCGATCTACAATAAATCCGTCCCAAAACTGTTCCCAACCGCTATTATATACATAATAGGAAAGTTCATAAGCAAATAAAACTCGAATGTAAATTCCAGATTTTAATGCATCGCCACTTGCCTTGTATATAGGTAAATACCCGTCAATTGTATTATATGTTTCTTGATAAATCGTTTTATCATTGCTATCTGTTTTATATTTTATTCCTGTTATATCGCCATTGTCATTATAGTTGTAAATGATATTACCATCAACATCTCGTTCTTCCACTGGTGAATACCTTAATACATTATGATTTTGACCATCATATTCTTCTGGTGAATAATTATTTATAAAATCCGTACTGTGAAAACTTTGTGTTGAACTATTATTGTATGGGTTTTCCCAAGTCCAATTTGAGCCATCGCTCGATTTTTGTACGAGTAATGCACCGCTAGATACAGAACCAACACCACTTACGCCGTTGATTGAGCCTTGGTAGGTATCATATGAGATATTCCAATTTGTATTATTTATTTTTTCGATTGCCGAATAATTATAATTTAACAAGACTTCTAGGCTGGCACTATTTTTACTATCCATAGTGTCATCGGCAATGTAGCCATACTTACCACTGCCATCATCAATCAAGTTACCGCCATTAAAACGCAGGGAAATATCTGTATAATTGCCACCAAGCGGGTTAGTAGTATTATCATTATTGCTAATATTGTAATTTGCACTATCTTCCAAATTGTGGGTAACTGTATTTAATAATTTGGTATCCACTGTGTATGGGGTAATGCTAGTTCGTTCTATCGCTGTAAAGTATGTTGTAACATAATTATTAGTTGCAAGTGTGGGGTAATTAATGAAAAATCTGAATTGAGTGTTATTATTAAATTTTGTAATATCTAATGTTATGGAATAATATTCTAATGAATTCGTTTTCTGGTTTCTATTCCAAACATCTTCAAATGATGTGTTTTCACCCAGGTTCAAACCCAACCTGTTTGCATTGCTACTGAAATTTATTTGAATTTTCGTGTATCTAAGTGCTTGTAGTTTTGTAATATCCAAACTTACATTTTTTATGTCAGAATACCGTGTCGGTAATGCGTGATTGTCAAATGTTGTCGTGATTGCTCCCGAGGATAATTTGACCCAACTAGCATAGAGAGTACGTGGTGTATTTGTTGTAAATACGATGTCCTCACTCATAGTTCCTTGTTCATCAAAATATTTAATACCATTTGCATTTATTTGGGTAAAAAATCCATAAAAAGCATAGCCTTGTTTGGTTGGAGGAGATATCGTGATTTGCTGGTTACTTGTGATTTGTATACTATCACTTGTAATAGTTTCATCGTTTACTTCTCTTTCTCCACCTTGATAATCCAAAGAAATAGTAAAATCAAGCGGAGTAAATTGAGTAGATTCAGTTTGAAACATATCCTCATTACTCACAGCAGAGACATTGCTATTCAATTTGGAAAAAGCACTCAAATTTACATTACATAATAATAAAGTAAAACTCAACATAAGTGCTATTAATTTATACAAGTTTTTCTTTGCTTTTATCATTCTTTTATATCCCTTTTATAATAAGAATTTTGCGTATTGATTAATTAGTGCAAGCAGTTGTTCTTGTGTTATCAAACCTTTTGCCAAAGCAATTTTTAGATATTGACCATTAAAAGCATTAAATATTTCTATTGGAATCAAATTACTAAAATCAGTTTCATAATCAAATAATCCATATTTTTCAATATCTGCATTCATTTGTTCTTGGTCGTATTGCATTGTTTCTGGATTAACATCAAATATATTTATAAAACCTTCGGTTTTTGCTGGAACAGATAACATTCCATTAACATAATAACATAAATGACCAAATGTTACTGGACTCCACGAATTTGTATATTCTTGCTCGTATGTTACTAGGGTAAGTTGTACTCGGGTATAAGCCAAATTTCCATTTTCGTCGATATATTGTTTGTTAAACCAATGTCCTATGTAATCATTTGCGTTGGCGTTATTTATATAAACATATTTATTCAAATCAAAGTCCCAAAATCCGTGTTCATAAATGACTTTTACATCAGTTTCATCACTAAAATATAAATGAATAATGTCATACTCATCTTCTCCGTGACTATCGATAAATAATATAGGTGCAGTATCAAATTGACCTGATTCTAGATTCCAAACTAGCAACATTTCACTGCCGTCCAAATCCTCGACTGCTTTTTGAGTACCATCAGCAAGTGTTATCATAGTACCTGTTGCAATACAAGATTGTTCAAAGTAAGCATCAATATATACCGTATCACCATCTATTGTTGTTAGATTAGAAAATGTTGATGGATTGTTGTAATACTTTGAGCCATTTACTAAGAAATACTTAAATCCATCGCCGTCAACTGTTACATTCGTTGACACATTATAACTAAGGGTAATAGTCCCGGCATTTTTTTGGAACTGATTATTTACAAATGTTCTACCAATAATTGTATATGTTATTGCTGTCCATTTGGCATATATTTTTGAAGTATTTACATAAGCACTGTGTGTTACTAGCAACTGACCTAGTGAATTAAAATATTGTGTTCCCGAGCCTAATGTTGATGTATAATAACCACCGAAGATATAACCAACTTTTGTAGGAACGGTTATTGAGGTCGAACAACCATCAACTGCAAGGAAAGAAGTTGATCCACCTGTGCCACCTGAAGCAGAAAGTGTTATACTCTTTATGGTTTGAGTAACTGTATAATCTGTGCCATTACTATTGACATATAATACATCAATGCCGTTATATTTTTGTGTACATCGCAAAATGATTGTTTGGGTTTTACTTGCGGTATTTGATGTAATAGTGAGTAATCCACTAGATGTTAGACTCACTCCATTGAGATTACTACCATAAAATACCAAATCGGACAAACCATAAGTGGCATTTTCGTCCCAACTGCTATTGTCACCAAGAGTTAACTGTGTAACTTTTTTGGTTATAATTCCATTAGTTAAAGATGGAGTTCCACTCATAGGACGGAAAATGTTTATAGTTGGTAAATTAATATTATAAGTAAAATTCCCATCATAAATTGTAATCGTTGGACTAAGCGTACTATCCCCTTTAGTAGTACTAAGTGCGGATATTATTAAATTATTTTTTGAAATACCATAAGAAAGGCTAACTCCCAACTCACTCAAATTTGTTCCATTATAAGTGACTAATACATTAGTATATCTTCCAGTATATAGTTGAGGATTTGTTTTATCTATTACAACACCTGCACTATCTTTATCGTAAGGATAAGTGCTTATGTTGCCATTTACAATATATTTGAAATTTGGAACATAAAGTTTATCAACAATAAATTGAAATCTCTTTATGAAATTTAATCGTGGGTCATTTGTTTCTATTGTAACAGTCACTATATTTCCCGCTTTTAAGGTGCTTGGAATATTTAATATAGGTTCACTACGGTTGCTTAGGTAATCCAAAGTACCTTCATTTGTAGTCGCAGTATATATGCTGGACTGAATATTTAGTTTTAATTTGTTTGCTTCAATACGAGAAATAGTCATTTCTCCACAAGTATTAGTAAGCGTTATGTCTTGCACTGGAATATGAACAATCATTTCTTGTGGTAGGCTTGCCGTTAGTCCATCTTGATGTGTGGCAATTAATTCTATACACCTGTTGCTGGTCAGGATATCTCCGCTATTTTTG
>Ga0172377_10000848_pt1 | contig 29877 bp, 23 predicted proteins | sample Pumphouse3metaG_FD_119749 | JGI IMG/M metagenome (GOLD analysis project Ga0172377, IMG submission 119749) | Leachate microbial communities from a municipal landfill in Southern Ontario, Canada - Pumphouse #3 metaG | ecosystem: Engineered > Solid waste > Landfill > Unclassified | place: Canada... | reverse complement strand
CTTCGGGGCCGGCCCGGAGTCCGGCTCTTCGAATCCTGACGTTCCCTAAAAAGGGAACCGGCTTCTCGTTGTTGCGGTGTCACGTTGTTCCATCCTCACCCCTGCGGGGCCGGACTAGAGTCCGGCTCTTCGAATCCTGACGTTCCCTAAAAAGGGAACCGGCTTCTCGTTGTTGCGGTGTCACGTTGTTCCATCCTCACCCCTTCGGGGCCGGCCCGGAGTCCGGCTCTTCGAATCCTGACGTTCCCTAAAAAGGGAACCGGCTTCTGGTCATAGAAAATGAATTTTTAGAGGTGACCTCTGATCTCTTTTATAGACTTTTTAATTCAGAGAGCTATTTTTTGTGGTGCCCTTTAAAGTGTCTGTGTGAAAAGTTGGTCTCTTTCGCCGCGATGAAGGCAGATTATGCCTGAATGAAAGGGTAGCCGGAGCCGATGTCCGGTGAAAAGACTCCAGGGCGGAGGCGAGGGAAAGGCTTTTCCCTACATATAAATTAGTTAACAGTTCTGCGATTTTTCGTAGTCGGCGAGCGCTTTTTCAATTGGTGGAATTACTTGGTCGGCGATCTTTTCAAGGTAGATGCACTGGCTTTTTACTGTGAGGTCGCGGTGGCGCTCTGCATGGGCTTTTATCCAGTCGGCGACGGCTTCCTGGCGCTCTTTGGTGGTTTTGCAGATTTCTTCTTTGATGGATTCGCTTTGGTTTTCCATATAGCGGCGCATGTCGAGCGGCATCTTTTTATAATAGAGGTACAGCTGGAGCAACTGCTGCGTGCCGACGGCTTCGGCAAATTCCTTGAGGTTGTTTTTCTTGAATTGGTAGAGGTCTGCTATGTTGTTCAGGATATAAGGCAAAAACAGTTGGCGCAGGTAGTCGAGTTTTCCTTCGGCAAACGCTTTTTCAAAATTGCGAAAAATAGAGCTTTGTTTGTTCTGACAGGAATCTTCCATATTTGTTAATCTATTTTGCCAAAGGGTCTTTTTAGGTTCTGTTGTGACTAAAAATGCAAATTTTTGGGAGTTTGTGCCATGTGTCACATTAGAATGAAGCTTTATCATCCCGTTTGTGCCGGGGTGAAGTGTCTTTGCGTCTTCTCCTTTGGCGTTTTTGAGCGCTTCAACTTCTACAGGAGCCCGTTCTTCCGGGGTCATCCAGATGAGCTTCGAGTCCGCGGAGATCTGGTTTTTGATGTGTGCGTGGATAAATCCATATTCGTCTATGCCCGTGATCTGTGCGGCGACGACTCCTGCTTTTGACGGTTCCTGGGTTGTTTCATAGTTCTGCGGGAGCGGCCCTTGGAAGAAGCCCGGCATCCGTCCCCGGCTGTCAGTCGATTCGATGAGATCTCGGGAAATTTGTGGGATGTTTCCGTTTTGGGCAATGCTGTCGATGGCTTTGCGGTAGGCCGAGACGATTGCTGAGAGGTAGTAGATGCTGCGGGTGCGTCCTTCGATTTTGAAGCTCTGTATGTTTCCTTTGATGAGGTCGGGAAGCGCGTCGAGTGCGCACAGGTCGCGGCTGCTCATGAAGTAGGTTCCCCAGCGGTCTTCGTCGAGCATGATGGGTTCCGCGTTTTCTTCGTTCGAACGTTCGAGCGAAAAATTGCCTTCGTGTTCGCGGTAATTGTCCGATTGTACGTTCTGGTTCGCGTAGAGCCGGTACGGCATACGGCAGGAGTTGTTGCACATTCCCTGGTTTGCATCGCGGTGCGCGGTCCAGTCGCTCAGCATGCAGCGCCCGGACATGGCCATACAGACCGCTCCATGTACAAAGACTTCGAGTTCCAATCCGGGGCAGCGCTTCTGTATTTCGAGGATTTCCGCAAGGCGGAGCTCGCGGCTCAAAATGATTCGCGATACACCGATGCTTTGCCAGAATTGCGCGGTGAGGTAGTTGGTTGTGTTTGCCTGTACGGAGAGGTGTATTGCTGTTTCGGGCGATTCTTTTTTGACAAACGAGATGATTCCGGGGTCGGCGACGATGAGCGCGTCCGGTTTTAGTTCAAGTGCGGCGAGGAGCGCTTTTTGAAAGGGTTCGAGTTTTGCATTGCGCGCGATGACGTTGCTCGTGAGATAGAACTTTTTCTCTTGTTCGCGGCAAAGCGAAATTCCTTCGGCGAGATCGTCTAAATTCCGGAATCCGTTTTCGCGGGCCCGGAGCGAGAAGGCCGGCTGCCCTGCATATACCGCATCCGCGCCGTATGCGAGCGCATATCGGAGACGGGTTAAATCGCCTGCGGGTGCGAGAAGTTCCGGTTTCTTTATTACCATTTGAATCCCAGCCGCGTGTAGATTTTTTCGTCGTTGAACAGCGTGATTTCGCCGAGAAACGATACGTAGTTCCCGTCATAGCTGATGGACGGCGTGAGGGAATACTTCATTTTCGCTCCGTCCAGAAATTTTTTGGGCAGTTTGTTGTGGTTGCTTGTCGGGGTTGTGTCGTTGATGGAACTGCCGTAATCTGTGCCTTTCCAGAGCCAGGTGTTCCGCAAGTTGAAACTTATTTTATCTGCAAAACGTCCGTATATGGCCCAGTCGATTGTCTGGCTGTTGGGACCATTCGGGCTTCCGAGCGGATATCCTAGGTTTGCCGTCTGTGCCGTGTATGGGTGAAAATGACTGTAAACGTACGGTTCGATGCGGGCGTATTCGCCGATGGTCCCTGCTTCAAGGGTATAGCCGTGGATGTTGAAGTCCTTGCCTGCTTGGGCCCCTGCCATCCAAGCCCATTTCGCTTCGATGTTGTCGTTCTTTACTAAACTGATCGGGCTTTCGAAATCGTCGATGTAGAATTCCGTGTAGAGGCGAGCTAAGCGGAATAGGCGGTAATTGGCGTCAAAGGCGAGAGCCCCATTGTTGTTGTCTTCTGAAAAGTTTCCCTTTTCCATAAAGAGGGGGACGATGGGTACAAAGAGCCACGGTTTATTTTCGTTGTAGAGAATCTGGGTTTCGCTCATACCGAGAATCAAGTTGCCGAGATTCAGTTCGTATCGATGCCCGTAAAGATTCCGGTCGTTCGTGTTTTTGGAACTCATGCTGTTTGGGTATATGCGGAGGTCGCCGTAGAGGCTGATTACGGAGAGCGGCCCCACTTGGAATTCGAACGACAGAGTGTTATAGGGCAGCGCGAATTGGTTGAGTGTGAGGTTGTTGTAATAGCCGGGCCCCCAGTGGACTACGTCGCGGGCGAGGTCTAGCCTTCCAAAGCCCATATTAAGTGCGAAGTGTCCGCGGTAGCGGGCATAGCTTGCGTATTCTACGCCGTCGTTGTTTTCTTCTTTTTGAAATTCGACGAATTCTCCGTCAAAGGATTTCGGATAGTCGGCACTGTGGTTCTCCACATAAATCCGGGCGTCGAGCGCAAATTCGATGGAATCGCGGAATCCCCTCAGATAAAGTCCGCCATCGAGTCCGGGCCAGATTGTATCACCTAGCGCTTCGCCTCCGCGGTAGTCTGCGCCGCCGATGAGGCTTGCGGCGATTGCCTGTCGCCCGTCTTGATATTTGAGAAGGGCCCGCTTTTCTTCTTCCGCATAATTTTTGCGCCAGCTTGAATCCCTGCGCGGGAAGTAGAATATCTGCTGTTCATCGGAAGTGGTCATCCTGTGGTATTCATAGAGAAGGGGCGTCGTTTCCAGCGTTTTCAGGTTCCGGTAATGATCGCTCGAAAATACGGGAAATGCTGCCAATGCAGAAACAGGAGAAAGGCTTGCTGCGGCTATAAGGAGCGAAAAGACTGTTTTGAGAGAAAATTTCATTATGGGAAAGATAGTAAAAGGACGCGGTTTCAAAATTTGGGCGCCAATGTTGTTATTTTTAAAAATATGCGTTTTCCAATCAGAATGTATTTGTATGGACTTCTTTTGGTTTCGGCCGCTTTTGCGGAAGGTTCTTTTTCTGTCGGTACGAACGTTTCCTTGGGTGTGGAAGGCGCTCCTAAAGCGTCCGTCTTTGCGGTAGATACGGTGGATTTTTATAGCAGTAATTGGCGCGGTTTGCAGATCCCGCTTGAAACCGGGCGCAATTATGAAACGATAGATCCTTTTTTTGATTTGTATTTCGGCGGTGCTTACAAGGACTTTAGCGTCTATTTCAATTTTCCGCTCCGCAAGGATATTGAGGCTTGGTATGAAGACGATTATTCTTCCAATGTCACCCTTTCTCCAGATCATTTGGACATAAATGTCCCTACCGAAGGCTATGCGAAGTGGGTCTATGGGGCGGGCTTCTTGCAAGCGGGCCGGTTTAAACCGGAAATGGGACCTAGCCCGAATACTCTCGCTTTGGGAGGTGCTCCTTATCACGATGCTATTCTCTGGAATTTTTCGCCGAGCATTTTCCGCTATGATTTTTTCATCAGTTCCCTGAACTCCCATTTGCATGGTACTCCTTCTACTGTAGGGGGAGAGGTGACGGATACGACAAGTGAAGTGTGGAAACAGGCTAATTTGGAGGTGGACAATCAGCGGAACCGCAGCTATACGGAGCCATACAAAACGCTGGTGTATCACCGGGTCGGCGTGGATTTGAACTTCGCTTGGCTGTATATTATTGAGCAATCCGTCATTGGTGGCAAGCAAGTGGAATTCCGCACCATTAATCCTTTTATGTTTTGGCATGACAATTATGCTTCGGGCTATACCAAGGCGAATGTGACATTGGAACTAGGCTTCCGTCCGACAAAGGGTGGGTCTTTTTATTACCAGATGGGCATTGATGACATCAAGAGCCCGGTGGGTGAAACGGGTAAAAATTCAACTCGGGGAATTCTCAGCTATCTTGTGGGATATAACCAGAAAATAGATACGAAGAGTTGGGGTTCTTTCGATTTCCGTTTGGATGCCGTATATACGGATCCTGCCGCAGGGAATGAGCGCTTGCCTTTGTTGAAGTACACGTCGCGGCGTATGTACCGCTCCAATTACCGCGATCAGAGCGATGCCGATTTTGCGGATATGTTCTTTGTGGATTATCCGTTGGGATACCGCCGCGGTCCAGATGCAAAGGATCTTTGGTTTACGACGGCTTGGAATTATGGTCGGCATTCGGTAGAGCTTGAACTCGCCTGGCTTCGGCAGGGCGATAAGGATCTCTATACGGATTATGATGAAGCTGTTGTTTGCAAACAGGCTCTTTCCGGAGTGGTGGAGCGTCAATATATATTAGATTTAACTTACAAAGCTTCTTTTTGGAAAGGCTTGCAAGCAAGGTTGGGGGGCGGAGTGCGGCATTACCGTAATTTAGATCACATAGAAGGCGCGGATGGCTTTGATTTTTGGCTGACTTCGGGTATTTCTCTAAACTTCTTTTATTCAAAAGATTTGTAAATTTGGAACATTATGGAATTTACTACTAACGTCCTTTGTATTGGTGCGGGCTATGTGGGCGGCCCGACGATGACAGTTATCGCTGACAAGTGCCCGAATGTGAAAGTTACTGTTGTTGATATTAATCAATCCCGCATTGATGCATGGAATAGCGAGAATCTGCCTATTTTTGAACCGGGTCTGGATGATGTCGTGAAGTGCGCCCGTGGCCGCAATCTCTTCTTCAGTACGGATATTCCGAAGGCGGTCCGGGAAGCGGACATCATTTTTGTAAGTGTCAACACGCCGACCAAGACGTTCGGGCAGGGCGCGGGCAAGGCTAGCGACCTTCAGTATTGGGAAAAGACGGCTCGTGAAATTCTCGAAGTCAGCCAGAATGACAAAATCATCGTTGAAAAGTCTACGCTTCCTGTGCGTACGGCTGCGGCGATGGAACGCATTCTTAATAGCAATGCCAAAGGACTTCATTTTGAGGTCCTCTCCAATCCGGAATTCTTGGCAGAAGGGACTGCTGTCCGGGACCTTTTTGAACCGGACCGGGTGCTTATTGGAAGCCACCAGACGAGGTCCGGTCTTGCCGCACTTAATAAAGTCGTGGACATTTATGCAAATTGGGTGCCGCGCGAACGCATTTTGACGACGAACCTCTGGAGTTCGGAACTCACCAAGCTTACGGCGAATGCGTTTCTTGCTCAGCGCATTAGTTCCATCAATTCCATTAGCGCTCTTTGCGAACGGACGGGTGCAGATGTGGACGAAGTGGCATTTGTCATTGGCAAGGACTCCCGCATCGGGTCAAAGTTCCTCAAGTCGAGCATCGGCTTTGGAGGATCTTGCTTCAAGAAGGATATTTTGAACCTCGTGTATTTGTGCGGTTATTATGGACTTCCGGAAGTGGCTGATTACTGGGAAAGTGTGGTCAAAATTAATGAATGGCAGACTCACCGCGTTGTAACCCGGATGCTTGAAAAAATGTTCAATACGATTGCTGGCAAACGAATTGCCGTTTTTGGCTTTGCATTCAAGGCCGATACGGGAGATACCCGCGAAAGTCCGGCAAATTTGGTTGTGCGTGATCTCCTTGCTGAACATGCTCTTCCTGTCGTAACGGATCCGAAGGCTATTCACGATGCCAAACGCGATTTGGCGGATGTCATTGAGCGTGTGACTTTTGAAGAGGATCCTTACAAGGCCGCGGAAGGCGCTCATGCTGTAATTGTCTGTACGGAATGGAAGAGCTTTGCCGAATTGGATTGGAAGCGCATCTATAATGAGATGTCTAAACCTGCGTTTGTATTTGATGGAAGAAATATATTGGATGCTGCTATCTTACGGAAGATAGGCTTTGACGTCGCAAACGTTGGTAAAGGTGAAGCTGAGGGATGAAGTTCATCCCTTTTTTTATATCCCTGTAAGGAAATTATATGTGCAAGATCAGCGTTTTTGGCCTAGGCTATGTTGGATGCGTCGGCATAGGGTGCCTATCTCATTTAGGACATTCTGTTGTTGGTTGCGATATTGATGCGGGAAAAGTGAAGCGCATTAATGACGGTGTCCCTACGATTGTGGAACGGGAGATCGGCGATTTTATTGCGGAAGGCAAGAAAAAAGGACTTATTTCTGCGACGAATTCAACGGAAGAAGCCGTTTTAAATACATCGATCTCTTTAATTTGCGTGGGGACGCCTAATAGTCCTGAAGGAAATTTGGATCTGTCTTTTGTCTTTTCCGCCGTTCACAATATTGCATCGGCGCTGAAATTAAAATCGGAGTACCACACGATCGTTGTCCGCAGTACTGTTCCTCCCGGAACGAATGAGCGAATTTGTTCTTTTATCGAAAATGAAACGGGAAAGAAAGTGGGTGTTGATTTTGGTGTGGTTTCCAATCCTGAATTTTTGCGCGAAGGCAAAGCTGTTCAGGATTTTTTGACGCCTCCGATTACAGTGCTCGGTTCTGCGCAGAAGAAATCGATCGAAGCTATGCGGAGTATTTATGAACCGTTGCAAGCGGACGTTATTGAGGTTGATCCCAAGGTTGCCGAAATAATCAAGTTTGTGAATAATTCTTACCATGCGTTGAAAGTGACTTTTGCAAATGAGATCGGTGCTATTTGCAAAGCCTTGTCGATAGATAGCCATCAAGTGATGAATTTGTTTTGCCGGGATACGCAACTCAATATTTCTTCTGTTTATTTTAAACCGGGCTTTGCTTATGGAGGCTCTTGTCTTCCCAAGGATCTAATGGGTTTGAGGGCTCTTGCACGCGACAACAATTTGACAGTCCCTGTATTAGAGAGCATTGATTCCAGCAATAAGGGGCAGATCAAACGGGCTGTTGATTTTATTTGCAGAAAAAAGGTACACCGGGTTGGCATAATAGGGCTTACATTTAAGTCCGGTACCGATGACCTTAGAAATTCCGCTCCGGTTCTTCTTGCGGAATCTTTAATTGCAAAAGGTATGGATTTGCAAATATATGACCGCTATCTGAATTTGGCGAAAGAAAGCGGCACGAATCAGGAACAGATTGTAGGAAAATTATCTTCTTTAAATTTGAACGTAGTTCCTACAATAAAGGAAATCTTGGAATCTTCCGAGTTGGTTGTTATTACGGTAGCGAATCCAGAAGTGACGGCTTTGATTCCTTCCTATCCAAATGTCAGTTTCTTTGATCTCGCCCGATTGAAAAATGAGTCTGTTATGAAAGTTTCAAATTATGAAGGTTTTAGCTGGTAAATAAATGGATAAGCCTCTTTCCGGGAAAAAAATATGCATTGTCGTTGAAAACTTGCCGGTTCCTTTTGACCGGAGAGTTTGGCAAGAAGCAATATCTCTCCACGAAGCAGGGGCGGAAGTTTCTGTTATTTGCCCTAAAACGAAAAATTATCCAGAGTCGCAGTTGCTCTTGGAAGGGATAAGGGTCTTTCGCCATCCTCTCAAAGAAGCGGAACGGGTGTGGGAATATCCGTTTGAATACTTCTTTGCCTTGTTTCATGAATTCCGCCTGCTTTTGAAAATTTTTTTGAAGCATGGACGGCAGGATGTAATTCATGTTTGCAATCCGCCTGATTTGCTTTTTATTTCGGCTTTACCCTTTTTCACTCTTACTCGCTGTAAGTTATTGTTCGATCATCACGATATCAATCCTGAGCTTTGGCTTGCAAAGTATGGCAAAAAGAATTGGGGATATCATTTAATGGTCTTTTTTGAACGGCTGACATTCTTTTTCGCTTCGCATTGCATCGCGACAAATGAATCCTATAAGGAAATCGCTATGACGCGGGGAAAGAAGAAGTCCGAGGATGTGACGATTGTCCGTAGCGGTCCCGATCTATCCCGTTTGGCAGTTGGTCCGGCGAAGCCTGAAGTAAAGAATGGTTTTAAATTCTTGGTCGGATATGTGGGAGTAATGGGACAGCAGGAAGGCGTTGATCTTTTGCTCCGCTCTGTTGAATATATTGTTAAAAAGCAGGGCCGGACAGATATTCGTTTTTGTCTGATGGGATCAGGACCGGCAATTGAACGGCTAAAAAGATTGAATCGCTCATTACAACTTGAAAAATATGTCGATTTCCCGGGGCGGGTCTCCAATGAATATCTCGCCGATATCTTGAATACTGCGGATGTCTGTGTGAATCCCGATCTTCCTTCGGAGATGAATGATAAATCGACGATGAACAAGATTATGGAATACATGGCTTTCGGTCGCCCGATAGTGCAATATGATCTTAAAGAGGGCCGCTTTTCTGCACAGGAATCTTCTCTTTATGCAAAAAATGGAGATACTGTCGATTTTGCAGATAAACTTTTGTGGCTGCTCGATAATCCCGAAGATGCAAAAAAAATGGGCGAATTTGGCAGAAACCGTGTGCGTTCTACGTTGAGCTGGGATTATGAAAAGCCGAAGCTTATTTCGGCGTACAAAAAAATACTCGGCTTATAACGGGGAGTTTGATTTTGTCTATTTCTTGGTATTTAAATAGGCTTCGCTCTTTTGGCTTTAGTGAAGTTTTTTTTAGATGCCGTCAGCGCATTCGGACTCACGCGTTGGACAAGATAGCATTTGTACAAAATAAGAAAAAAGCTCGTTTTCCCTTCCCTTCAAGCCATTTGATCCTTTCCGAAAAGCATAGGACATATCCGATTTTTGGAAGTTCCATAGATATTTACAAGCCGATTGATTGGCACAAGGATATTTCTTCCGGCAAGTTTTTCCCGCAACGTTTTGCCCATGCGATCAACATCCGCTCTGATGAATATGGGAGCGCTAAGTATGCTTGGGAAGTGAACCGTCTACTTTTTTTGACGCAAATTGCTTGGGAGTATCGGAACTCGCAGGATAAGGATCTCTTGGATTTGTTTTGCTACCAGGTTGCGTCTTGGATTGCAGGAAACCCCTATTTGATGGGTGTAAATTGGTACAGCAATATTGAAGTCAATATCCGTTTGATAAATTGGTACTATTGCTGGGAACTTCTCAATGCGGATGAGCTTTGCAAAGAGAGCCCAGAGTTTAAAAATTTTGCACTCAATATATGGATGCCTTGTATTCTTAAGCATTGCGAATATTCTTATGCGCATCCTTCCCGTTGCTCTTCGGCGAACAATCATTTGATTTCGGAATATGCGGGGTTGTTCGTCGCCTGTTGCCGCTGGGATTTCCCACAAAAGAATAAATGGCTGCATTATGCGCAGCGGGGGCTTGAACGGGAAATTCTTCTGCAGAATACAGAAGAAGGGGTCAACCGCGAAGAAGCGGCTGAATATATTCAATTCATCAATGACTTCTTCTTGATTGCGGCGATCATCGGGAAAAATTGCGGTCATCCTTTTTCTCTAAATTATGAAACCAGGCTGCATCAGATGGCCCTCTACTTGAATCAGATGCTTGACCAGAACGGAAATTATCCGATGTATGGCGATGGCGATGATGGATATTGCCTCCGGCTCAGTGGGGGCGGATATTTTAACAATTTCATTTCTCAGCTTTCTGCTTTTGCCGCTTATTTTAATGACTCAGCTATCAAACGGAAAATTTCTGTCTGGGATGAAAAGTGTGAATTGTTGCTTGGAACTCCTGGTCGCGAAATTTTTGAAAATTTGCCAAGTACCGGAGATCCGGAATCTTCTTTCTTCTGCAAGAATAGCGGGCATTTTATTTTCCGGAAGGAGTCATTACAAAAAGAAATATATTTGCATTTCGATGCGGCTCCGTTGGGCTATCTAAGCATTGCTGCACATGGTCATTCAGATGCACTTTCATTTATACTTCATGTGGACGGCAAGCCTGTTCTTGTGGATAGCGGGACTTACACATATCATACACAACCGGAATGGCGCAAGTATTTTGTCGGAACCCTTGCGCACAATACGATTCGCATCAATGGACAAAATCAAGCACAGCTTGCGGGACCGACCTTGTGGCTAAAGCACTATCAATGCAAAATTTTGAATGTGGATTCGGCTCAGAACAAGATTGCGGCATCCCATAATGGCTATGAAAAATTAGGCGTGACTCATATTCGCACGATTGAATTTAACTCTGCAGGCAATGAATTTGTCATAACAGATGAACTTGATGGGAAAAATTATTATATGGCTGAAATTCCATTTCACATCCATCCAAAAGTGTCTGTTGAACAACAAGGAAACGTTTTCTGCTTGAATATGCCGGGTATGCGAAATGTGATTTTTGAGCCGGATTCCAAATTGTCTTATCAGGTCGTTTATGGACAAAATTCGCCTATACTTGGGTGGTATTCAGAGCATTTTGGCGAAAAAGAACCTTTAAATACTTTATATTCAAAAGAGAGCTGCTGCGGTTCCGTGAAATTTGTTTCTAAAATTAAGGTCGCAGATGATTGAGCGCGTTTGTCATATAGGTCCCGCTTTTTATGTGCAGGGAGGAATCAGTTCGGTTCTTTCGAGCTATAAAAAGTTGTTTCATTTGCCGGAAGAGAACTTTATAGCTTCTTATAGAGGCTCGTTCATTCGCTCCGTCCCTCTGCTTTTTCGTGTCTGTATTAGGCTATTGATTTGCCCCAGTAAAAAGTTCGCATATTATCAAATTCATACTTCAAGCTATGGGTCCTTCTTTAGAAAATATCTGATCAGCCTTTGCTTGCGGTTGCGAAGTAAAGAATATATGGCCCATATTCACGGAAGTGCTTTTCAAACATTTTGTTTGAAGTCTCCGTTTTGGATTCGCGCTTTTATTAAGAGCTATCTCCGGCATTCAGCGATGATTATTTGCATTACCCCGGATATGCAAATGTTTATGGAAAAATATTTGGGGAAAAAGCATCCTTTATTTTCAGTAATTCCAAATCCTTGTCCTTCCATTGCAGCTTCTCCTGCTGACCTTGCGGAACATTCTTTGCCAGTTAAAATTGTATTTTCTGGAAGATATGGCAAAAGAAAAGGTGTCTATGATCTAATCCGGGCTTTTGATTCTGCCCGTTTTTCAGTACCGGTTCAATTGTTTCTTTTCGGAGATGGGGAAGAAAATTCGGTGAGGGCGGCTGTTGCTAGAGTTTCTAAGGCTGCTTCGATATCTGTTTCTCCTTGGTTGAAGAATGATGCCTATTTGCAGCGATTGCCGGAGTTTGATTTTCTTGTTTTGCCGTCTTATGCGGAAACTTTTGGTATGAGCTTAGTGGAAGCGATGGGGTTTGGACTCCCTGTAATTTCTACGTTCTCTGGCGGAGTTCCGTTCGTAGTTGAAAATGGAAGATCCGGATTTCTTGTGAATGCCGGCGATATAGATGCGCTGCAGGCTTCGCTTGAAAAAATGGTTAACGATCCTGTTTTAAGGTGGCAGATGGGAAAGTCTGCTTGGGAACGTGCTCGGGATCATTTTTCTTCTTCAAATGTTTTGGACTTGCTTGAAAAAAGCTATTCTTTGTTAATAAAGTAGTCCGTTATGGTGAGCTATCTAGTCCTACTGCTATTTGCTGTCATATTGGCAGTGTCGTTGTTTGGAAAAATTCCGCAGCGTTTTTTTTGCGTATTGCTGGTAACGGTTTTGATTCCGCCGTGTGTCGCTTTTACTAAAAGTCCGGCAATAAGTCCCCATCATATACTTTTGTATTCTTTTTTCTTCTTGGCTTTTTTAGAGTCTTTTGAAAAGTTCAAGGATTCTTTTTTAGCATTTCCTTTGAAATTTCCTCTCCTTTTATTAGCGGTATCCCTATTTTCTACCGCAATTTTTTGTGGTGAAGGCGTTAAGGGCGTGTATAATGCGTTTCGTTATTTTATGGAAAATTATTCATATTTGTTTTTGGCGTTTATATGTGGGCTGTTTTATAAAGAGATCAATTTATGGAACAAACTTTTTTGGCCGATTATTGTAATCGGACTACTTGGTTTATTTGAACTCGCTTATGGAGACAATGTTTTTTTCCGGATTATAAGCAAGGCATTCCCCATTTATGACGGTTATTTAGATTTGGACAGTGTCCTTTCTATGAGCCGTTCTTATCGTACAAGAATCTTTATTACAACGCAACATCCCAGTGCTTTGGGCGCTATGACTTGCTGTTTTATTTTGGCACTTACAACGCAAGTGAAAAACTTGGAATGGAGCAAAATAAAGAAAATAGTTGCATTTGGTTCCTTGGGCTTGATTCTTCTGTTGAGCGGTTCCCGATCCGGCTTGCTCTGTTGTCTTTTGTGCTTGGCATTAATGCTCTTTGGCCGATTGCCTGCGGCTTTAAAAATTGTGATAGCAGGCTTTGCCTGTTTTCTTTTGATATTTTCCGTCAGTAAGGTTGTCGACCGTTTTTCTGAAGAAGGCCAGGGTAGCACTATTTCTATGAGACAGGAACAATTACTTTATTCCTACGTTTATTTTATGAAAAGCCCTGTTCTTGGTAACGGAGTCCGCTATACCAGCAAGAATGTGATGGAAAGGGATACTTATAATGACCGCGTTACGGACACGAGCATTGGCGGCTTGGAATCGGTGCTATTCTATCAGTTGATCGATTATGGAATTCTGGGGCTGTTTTCCTATTTTCTTTTATTCGTATGTGCTTTAATTTATTTTTTCCGCAGGCGAAATATTGAATTTGCAAAAACGGGCTTTTTTGTTATGTTTTCCTTTTTGATTTTTGCCATATTGTCCGGAGAGATCGGCGGGAATAATGTATTGGCTTATTTGTTGGCTGGTTTTTGTATGGGAGCTGTCCATAAGCAGGAATCTGAAACAGAAGAGATCGATGCCGAAGAGCAGGAACAAATAACTGATGACAGGAATGAAAAATAAGATGCCCCTTGTTTCTGCCGTCATTACCACGCATAATCGTCCTCAATATCTTGAAAATGCAATCAAGAGCGTTTTGCGACAGACATTTCAAGATTTGGAGTGCATTGTCGTTGATGATGCATCTTCCGATTCTACGGAGTCCATCTATAAAAATGATCCGCGGATTGTTTATGTCCAGATTTCAAATGAAGAGTCTAGAGGAGGCAATCATGCGAGAAATGTCGGCATAGAACATGCAAAAGGGGAGTATATAGCCTTTTTGGATGACGACGATGTCTGGTTACCTCAAAAAATAGAGAAACAACTTCAGTTGTTCCAAAAAAATTCCAAGGCCGTTGTTTTTTGTGGTAGAATTTTTAAAAAAGTTTCTCCTGAAGGATGCTCTTTCCAGAATTCTGTGCCGCCACAGAAGTTCTCGGGAAATATCAGCAGGCTTATTCTTTGCACGTATGTTACATCTACATCTTGCTTGATGATTCCTAGAAGTTTATTTGCGGAGGTTGGACTTTTCGATGAAAATCTGATTTTTTGGCAAGAATATGAATTGACGATCCGACTTGCTCAAATAGCCGATTTTTATTTTGTGCCTGAGCCTTTGGTGGAATGCTTGGATGAAACGGGTAATCCACAAAGAATTTCAAATAAAGTGGCCAGTTGGAAGAAGAATGTTACTTATATCAGAATGAAGCACTCCGTTTTATATAAGAGTTTGTCATTTAAGGAAAATTGGATCTATCACGCAACGCTATCGAAGGATGCTTTCCGCCGCTCATTGCGTTCCGGTTTGAAGAAAAATATTTTTTTCTATGGAATTCTCCGTTTATTCTTGGAATATATTCCTTCTCGCCTATTGCATCTTTTTTGAGAACTCGCGCATGTCTAAAACGATTATATGCTTTTACCCTACGCACCAGAAGAGATCCAATCATTTTCTCTTTAATTTGGCAAAGCTGTTGGAAAGCTCAGGAGCCTTCGAATGTTGGGGATATAAGGATTTGCAGAAGGAACGCCCTCGGGATTTGTTTAAGGCCGATATTTATCATATCAATTGGTTTGACCAGAGCGTTTCTTTTGTTTCCTTTTTGAAGAGGCTCTGTTTTTTATTGACATTGAATTGGAAAAAGAAAAAGATTGTATGGACTGTCCATAATTTGGTTCCGCATAGCAAATCTCCTTGGTATAATGCTATTTTGCGGTGGCTTCTACTCCGGTTTTCAGCTAAGATCCATATTATGAGTAGGGCAACTGCGGAATTATCGTATCTTCGCAAATATAAGGATAAAGTAATTTTTATCCCTCATGGCGATTATTTCTGTTCTTATCCAAAATCTGATCTGAATGTCCGCGCACGTTATGGAATTGAGGGTTCAAAGAATATTATTCTTTTTTTGGGAGCTGTACAACCGTATAAAAATGTCGATGTCCTTATTTCGGCGTACAAAAAGGCATTTCCGACTTTTAAAGCTCCTGTTTTGCTCATTTGTGGAAAAGTAGAACCTGAGTCTTACGGGGATGAACTTGTAGAGATTTCAAAGGGAATGGAGAACGTTATATTAGATATGAAATTTGTTCGTGATGAAGATTTGTCTGCTTATATCAGTAGTGCAGAAATTCTTGTTGCGCCTTACAGTTATCGCTCTTCATTAAATTCGGGAACCATTCTGCTAGCTTTTTCTTATGGAAAAACTGTTATATGCCCAGACATTGCTTGTGTTAAGGATATTCAGGAAGAAACGGATTGCCTTTATAGCTATCACTACGAATCGGCTGAAGAACATATCCTAAGACTTTCTGAAATTTTCAAGCAAATAAATGCTGCCCCAGAGCAGAATGAAATGTTGAAGCGAAAATCTCAATTAGCTCTTGAATATATGAAAAAGCATTCTTGGGAATCTCATAGGAAAGAGTGGCTTTCTTTATATGGGGTTTCAAAATGATAGCGATAATACTTTTGGATTTTTATTCGGCTGAGGATTCTATTGCATATATAAAGCATCTGTGCGGAAAAATGAAAACCGTTACGGAGCGAGTTGCTTTTGTCATTGTCGATAATAGTTGTGATGATGCAAATTTTCAAAAGTTATCCGATGCGTTTTTTACAAAAAGAAGCTCGGTTTGGCAGAAATCTGTGTTGGAAGAAAAGAATGCTTGCGGGTATCCTCTCTTTTTATGGAAAAATTTGCATAACAGTGGTTATGCAATAGGAAATAATTTTGGAGCTAAAATCGCATCCGAGTTTTTGCAGGCGGATTGCTATCTATTTTCTAATAGTGATATTGTTGTTTTAGATGGCTCTTTGAATTTGGATCGGTTAATTAAAGAATTTGAAGAATCAAGCGTGGGACTTGTCGGCCCGGCGATTGTCGGAAAAGATGGTAAATCACAGAATCCCTATAAAGAACAGTCTTTGTTTGTCCGGTGGGGATATGAATATTTGTTTTATCCTCTTGCAAAGTTTTTGCCGGCCTGTTTGAACTCTGGAGATTTAGCAGAACCGTTTGAAAAGAACCCAGTTTTTCGCGTAATGGGGTCGTTCTTTGCGATTCCCTCCAAAATTTTTAATTGCATTGGTGGCTTCGATGAACATACATTTCTTTTTGCGGAAGAATTGATTCTCGCTAAACGCTTACAACAGAAGGGATTTGTTGTTCATTATATTCCAGATATTCATCTGTTGCATAATCATTCGACTACAATAAATAAATCACTTAATTACAAGCAGCGATTGGTACAACGCTTTCGTTCTGAAATGTATTATTACCGGGAATATTGTGATGTTAATTTGTTTAAAATAATTTTGATTACATTGATTTTTTATTTCTTCTTATTGAAGAAAAATTTTGCTTTTTTACTTAAAAAGATCATAAAAAGAAAATAATTATGAAAATTTTGGTCTCTGTCATCGTCCCTGTTCACAATGGTGAATCCTATTTGCGCCAATGCTTGGATTCTATTGTCAATCAAACATTAAGAGATATCGAGATTATCTGTATCGATGACGGCAGCACGGATGGTTCTTTGAAAATTTTAGAGGAATATCAACGCAAAGATTCCCGTATTCGTGTGATTTCAGAGGAAGCGTCTAATGCGGGGCATGCGAGAAATGTCGGCTTGAAAACCGCTATCGGTATGTTCCTTTCTTTTCTGGATTGCGATGATTGGTTCGAATTGGATATGCTTGAAGTGATGTATGCGCAATCATTGAAAACTGATGCTGATGTCGTTATATGCAAGGCCGCTACGTTTGATCAAAAGTCTGGAAAGTTTTCTTCGGAATCATTTTCTTTACAGGAAAATCTTGTCCCCGCAAGAATCTGTTTTTCTTGTAAAGATATTGCGGCTGACGCTTTTCAGTTTTGCAGAACGGCGGCTTGGGATAAATTATATAAGAAATCCTTTATCGATGAAAATTTGATTCAGTTTCAAGAACAGCCTCGGATGAATGATTGCTTTTTTTCTGTAATGGCAAATATACGCGCAAAGAAAATTTCGGTATGTAATCATTTTTTTGTCCACTACCGGATTAATACAGGGACTTCGATAACGTCTAATTTCAAACAAACTTATCCTTCCACATTAGTGACAATTCAGAAGATTTGGAACTCTTTGGCTCCTGAGGAACAAAAAATTTTTGTGAAATCTTTTAAAAATTTTGTATTAAAAATTATTTTTTATGAATTTCTTCGATTCCCGGAAGAGTTTGCATTTCAATACTATAAGCTTCTTCATTCAATGGATTTTAAACTTGAAGCATTAAAGGCTTCGGAAGTCTATAATCCGGATCTGTATGAATTGTTGACGCCATTGCTGGTTGAGCCTTTTATGGAAGAAGAGCGCTTCACAAAGGCTTTTGAACTTTTTCAGAAAAAATATCAAGAGCAGAGGCTATCGATCATGTTCCTTTTTTCCCGGAAAGTCCGCTCTTTGCTAACTTTTCTCAGAACTCACGACATTTCTTGTTATAGAATCCGGTTTGAGAATATTGTTTGCAAACATATATTGAATCGTTGATTATGTTTCGCAGAGAAATACGTTTTTTGAATTGATAGAATTTTTTAAAGGCCTAATGATGGTAAATTTGCGGTATGTGCGAATTCTGCAAGTCTTGATAATAGCGTCTTCATTTTTAATGGCTGATGCTGATTTAGATTCATTGAGAACTCGCCTCAAAAAATATTATGTTGCAAGCATATCAACAGACTCTGCATTGGAGATAATGCATTTGCAAAATGCAGACGGCAGTTGGTCAAGTATCAATTATAATACTTCCAAAGGGGCTTGGCCATCTAAGCATTTGAATAATTTGAATGTAATGTCTGCGGCATATTATGAAGAAAATTTCTTGTTGCAAAAGGACTCTTTGAAAAGTGCCGTTTTAAGAGGATTGAACTATTGGTATAGTTTTGAGCCAGCTCTTCGTTGCAAAAATTGGTGGGTTAATGATATAGGAAATCAGCTGGATTTAAATCCTGTTGCGATTATGATGTGGGATGATTTGCCTTTGACGTTGAAAGAAAAATTAATCGGGAACAATCAAGAAAAACCTTCGATGACAGCCACTAATGAAGCGTGGATTTCTGCCAATGTTGTTGTTCGCGGCATTTTAGAACAAAATAAATACCGGGTTCAATTGGGAATAGATGGCATTGCCCATTCCATTAGCATAACGGATGGAGAAGGTCAGCAGATAGACCATTCTTTTTTTCAACACGGTAATTTGTTATATAATGGCGGCTATGGAAAGGTTGCTCTATCTATCGCTTGTTTGTGGGCGAACTTATCGAGGGGAACTTCTTTTGCCTTTTCGCCAAAACAAATTGTTGCGATGGCTGGTTTAGCTCTTGATGGCGATCAATGGCTTGTTTGGGGGAAAACAATGGATGTCTTGACAATTGGACGTGAAATTTCGAGGCCCAATAGAAGTGACGGAGCCTTGTCCTTGGTGGGGACACTTAACAATTTGATGTCTGTTGATTCTACTAGAAAGATGGAATATCAACGTTTCATTGCTCATATCAATGGTTTAAATGGAGTATCTCTTTTGGGCTGCAAATATTTTTGGCGAGGTGAAATGTTAGTGAAACGTTTGCCTAGCTTCTATTCTTCGCTAAAAATTTCTTCAGATGCCACGGTTTCAAGTGAATTTGTTAATAATGAAAATAAAAAGGGTTACTGGCTCGGAATGGGTGTAAATATGTTTTATCATCGGTGGGATGATTATGCCGATATCTATCCTATTTGGGATTGGAGCAAGTTACCGGGTGTGACGAACTTTTCGGAGGTTCCTTTGATGCCTCCGCGGATGAAAAATTCATCCCACTTTGCCGGCGGTGTTTCTAATGGTAATGATGGCGTTGCCGCGATGATTGTTGACCTTCCGCAGATTCAAGCAAATAAAAGCTGGTTCTTTTTTGGCAATAGAATTTTGGCTTTAGGTTCAGGAATAAAAAGCGATTCTCATAGCGAGGTAACGACTGCGGTCGATCAGCGTCTTTCTCGTTTTGAAACTTATTCTGCGACTGGTTTGTTGCCGGAGGGCTTTGAGGAAAATGCGGGGAAAAAGCTTTGGTACGATAGTATTGGTTATGAGAGCTTGGATAATCAATCTTTTTTTGTTTCAAATCGCATTCAAAACGGACGTTGGCGGGATATAGGAACTGTTCGTGATTCTGCCCTAGGTAAAAAAGTTTTAAAAATATGGATAAATCATGGACTTGCTCCAAAAGCAGGAAAGTATTCTTATCTTATTGGGCTTGGCGTGGATTCTTTGCGTTTTTGGAATGGCGTATCCAAATTAAAGATTCTTTCCAATGATACAAATGCCCAGTCTGTATATGATCCTGTGACGAATTCTTTAGCTGCCGTTTTTTATAAGCCGGGGCACCTTTCCTTTTTGAAGGCTTCGCAAATAGAAGTGAATTCTCCCTGTGTCTTGATGCTTCGCGAATCGAACGGCAAATTTCACCTAGACATTGCAGACCCTTTGAGATCTGTTTCCGAAATTTATGTTAAAGTTTTGAAAAAGCGAAGCGATGGCAAAACATTAGTTTCTTTGCTTCGAGTGGAAATGCCTAGCGGCGTTTATGCTGGATCTACCGCGTCTGTAGATTTCGTACTCAATAATTCTTTGTAATAGCCATAGAGAATGTTTGCAATGTGCTTGCTTGCAAAATGTTTGATTGAATATTCTTTATTCTCTTGGCCTTTACCATTTTTTTCTAATGCGAGTCCTTTAAAGATTGCATTTGGCAATGTGGACAGGTCTTTCGGATCGAAAGTCGGGTTTTGTGTTGCATTTAAAATTTCCCCGACGTTTCCCTCTTTAGGGCCGACGACCACTTTTCCCATATAGAATCCCAGCGGAAGATTTCCGGAATTTAAAATCTTGAGGCGTTGGATGAGAACCAGATCGCAGGCGTTGTATAGATAGGGCAGTTCGCTATCTGGCATATATTTGCCAAAGGTTATCACGTTTCTGAATCGGAGTAGAGTTATTGCAATCTGGATCCTTTTTTTTAAGAATTTTAAGAAAGATCGGATTCCTGTTGGTTGTTTTAATCTGAAAAAAGAAGGGGCTATGATTTTGATTTTGCGATTTTCAAAAGATTTTGAAAGTGATAGAATCATAGCCTTTTCTTCTTCATCTCTGAACGTCCCAAGACAAAGAATGTATTTGTATTGGCTGCTGATTTTTAGATGCTTGCACGCCTCTTTCTTATCGAAGTACGGATTTTCTTTGTCATCATAGATGTGGTGATATAGAATTTTGTTTTGAACCTTTGGGTAAAGACCTTGGAATATATTAAGGCTGTAATTTCCTAAATGAAGGATTAGATCGCAGCTTTTATAAGTAATTTCACTGTTTTGGATAATAGCAGGGTCTTTGCAGTAATGGGGAATTTGATTGTGGCAGGTTGCAACAATTTTAATGCCTTTTGCTTTTATATCCGCAAATCTTTTTTCGGTTTCTGGTAAATTTTTTTTCCCTGCTTTCCAAAGAAGTTCCGGCCATTGAATGTGTATTATATCGAAATTGAAAATTTCATCCGTCCAGAATTTTGAAACTCCCCAGCCAATTTCTATTTTGGAATCTATTTCATATAATCTTCTAATGAGAACCGCAACGTATGGGTTTTCGTGTTCGAAAGGCTTGTCTATTGCAAAATAGAGCTTCATTTAGCGAAATTTGGGATGATAATTTAATTTGTATTTAATAGAACTGCTTCTGACCCCGATCTCTTTTGCGGGCACGCCTGCGACTATTGCAAATTCGGGGACGTCTTTTGTTACTACAGCTCCTGCAGCTATGATGGCTCCGTTCCCTATTGTTACACCAGGAAGGATTATTGCCCTTGATGCTATCCAAACGTGATGGCCTATGTGTACGGGAACTTTGATAGTTGCATGCGTGTCGCTGGACGTGTCGTGTTCCATAGTCCAAATTAAAGCTTCTCTTGCAATGTCAACGTCATTTTCGATTTCCAATCCTCCTCTGCCATCAAGAACGCAGTATGGGTTTATTACGGTTCTGTCTCCAATTGAAATTTTTTTCGGATCAATAAAAGTAACATGGCGTAAACAGGAAACGTCTTCGCCCTTACTTTTCAAAATCCGGTTTATCACAAAAGTTCTAATACGTCTGCTTGGAAGCCCGAGCAAAAACGGAATGATGACTTCTGATTTGAATATTTGATAGGTTGTCTGCATAGTTATCATACCCAGAATCGTTGTACAATTTTTTGAATTGGTGCAAATTTCCGTGTCAAATGCAATAGAATGGCATCGTTTTGCGGAATAATGGATTCATCCAATTTTGAGTGGAATTGCGGATCAAAAGATGCATACGTTATGAGCGATTTAGCAAAGTCTTTTATAAAGGTTTTTTGGAGCTCCTTGCTTTTTACATATTTTAAAAAATGGATGCGCAATTCTGCACAAGAAAGTTGAAAACGGAATGTCTTTTGACTTTTTTGTCCTCTGCCACAAATAGAATTCGGAGATATCCGGTATACGGCTGTTGGCTTAGAAATAAAATGAATTTTCCCGACAGAACTTAAAAGAACCCAAGTTTGGGTATCGCCCATAAGAAAGTAGCCAGAGAAAGAAAAGTCATTTAAAAATTGTTTCAGTAAGTCAATTCTATACATAGCAGTTGCAGTTTGTATCCTGTATTTATTTTTATCCAGGATGAAAGAGGCTATGTCTTTGGGGCTTTCCTTTAAAATTTTCAGATTGGAATCCACGCTTTGATCTGGGCTGAATGCTCCTTTGATTTGATTGAAATATTGAAATGATGTGTGTGAAATCGCATAATCGGGGTGTGATTCGAGAAAGTCTACTTGTTCTTGGAGCTTATTCGGATCGGTCCAATAGTCGTCTCCTTCGCAGAAAGCGAGGTATTTTCCTTGAGCTCTGGGCAAATTCATTGTATTTGTCGAAATATCAACGCCTTTTGAATACTGGTTCTCTTTTTGATATATTGGCTTGATTATTTCAGGGTATTCCTTTTCGTATTCTTTGATTATTTCTACCGTCCCGTCGTTGCTCGCATCATCGTGAATAAGCACTTCGAAAGGAAATGTTGTTTTCTGTTGGACGAAACATTCAAGGCATTGCCTTATATATGGCGCGTGGTTGTATACGAGGCAGGATATGCTCACTAGTGGCTTTTCGTTCATAGAGGCTATTCTTCATATTGATTTATGGACTTCGATATATAGTCCATATCTTCTATGGAATATCGTTGGTCGCAGACGACAGATAGAATTCTGTATTGGAACGATTCTTGGCTTATTTCTTTTTCGAGAAACGGAGATACGGGCCAATGGAATGGACAGAATATGTTTTTGCTTGCAAGATGTTTTTGAAAACGGGAACGGTCTGAATTGATTATGATTGGAAAGTACAGAGGAACGACGTCTTCAGGTAGCGCCTTGTAGATCGTCTGCACGTATTTGGAACAGACGTGATCCAATAAAAATTGATAGTTCTCTCTTCTCTGCTGCTTGATAAAATGAAAGTCGGCTTTTTGTATGATGCTTTTTGTGAGACTGCTGATGTGCAACAGGTCTTTCGTTTCGTTAAAATATGAATTTGTATGTTTGAATAAAGGATAGTGCTTTTTTTCTAGAGCAATATCAGACGACAAGCTTTCCTTTAGATATTCTTGTTTTAATGCTGAGGCCTTTGCATATTCTTCGACTTCTTCGATTTTTTCTTTGCCGAAATGAATGGCGGAGTTTGTGCTGTCTTGATTGGTAGATGCAACGCCTCCATCGGGGATACCCAACCATTTTCTTAGGCTTGTTACATAAAATTGAGATTCTTTTTTTGTGAATGTGCTGAGCCAAGAATGGGTCGTGTCTTCCACAAAAGTAATACCGTTGTATTTTTGTAATTGGCTTCTAATGGATTGGAGAGAGTCAAAACCGAAATAGGTCTGCAAAAATAAGACACCCCCTCCATGCTTTTGAAGGGCTTCGGCCTTTTTTGAAAAATCACCTATATCTGGGGTGAGATCGGAATTAATCTTATAGAAAGAAAAAGAGTATCCATTGTCAAAAAAAGGTGTGATACAGGAATCGCATGTATAATCTGGAAGTAACGCCTTTTTTTGCCCTTTGATCAATTTTAAGATAAGAGAAATAGATGTCCTTCCGGAGAAGGTATAGTAATTGTTCTTGAATTTAGGGAACGTGAATAAGGCGTTCTCTGGACAATTAGAGGCTTGTGCCGCGGCTTCAAGAGGAAAATTACCGCCTATTTCTACAATTTTTTTCATAGGGAACTTCTTAGAGTGGAGGCTTTTTGTCTGCACAATAGATAAAATAATTAATGTTATTGCCGTCGTTATGCGTTATTTCTTGCAGTTCTTCGGAAACCTTGTTCTTTTTGTAACACCATGGTTCTTGTTCGCAATGATCAAACGTTTTTTGTAGATGTGATGTCTGTTTAGAGACGAAATAGACTCCTGCGCACATTTTTTTGCCGAGGTATATTTTCGGATCATAGAAAATCCCGCAGGAAGCCAAGATGATTCCTGTGATGTATTTATATCCAGTACTTAATTCTGTGAGAGGATAGGCTATGTGGTCTCCTCCTGGACGGGCGTTGAGCTCTATTAAATAAATTTTGCTATCGATTATTTTTATTTCCGTATGGCAAGGTCCGTTTTCTATTCCTAGCGTAGTCAGCAGTTCTTCTATCCCGGCAACGACTTTTTGCCATATTGTGCTGTTTATGTTTGCTGGTTGGTGATGCCCTAATTCTACGCAATGGGGGGAACCCGAGCTGTCTTTTTGAGTTATTTGTATTATAAAATGTTTTTTCTCAAAGGAGAGACTTTCTACAGAATATTCGGTTCCTTGATCAAGGAACCTCTCTATAAGGATTCCGTCATCATTCTTGACGGAAGTCTTTGCGTATGTCAGGGCCTGTTCCAATTCTTTAGCGGAATTGACAACGGTTATTCCCTTTTTTCCCCCACCGGATGCCGGTTTTACGATGACCGGGTATTGTTTGAGATGAATGTCTGCGAAATTTGTATCTGGATAAATCCATTGGTGTTCTGGATGTTTGATAATTGAGATGCTTTTTGCTTTTTCGCGGACCCAGTTTTTGTTTGTAATGTTTTCTGCGACTTGCAGCAGATTGCCGTTGAGATTTAGTTTGTTCGATATATAGGAAGCGATGCTAATCGTCAGTTCGGTTGTTGCGAGAACTCCGCTAATTTGTTCTTTTTTGCAAATTTCAGTAATTTTATCTTTCTCAAAAATGGAAATATTGAAAAAATGATCCACGCTATCTTTTGCGATGGCTCCTTGTTCCCAAGCAAAGCAAAGGGTTTCTATGTTTAATTCCTTTGCTCTTGTGGCAAAAATCTTTGCCATAGCTCCCGCTCCGATAATCGCTATCTTTATCATGATTTTTCCTTTCAATCCATCTTGATTTTATATTGATTTGTGGAACCGTTAACGATGCTGTCCATTATTTCCCGAGATTCATATTTTAAGAGGAGTACCCCTATTGCAGAATTCGCGCCAAAAAATTTTTCTATGTGGTCTCCGCTCTTCAAATAGAGATGTTTTTCCAAAAGTCTCGATTCTATTTCTTTTGAAAATTCGATGCTTTTCAAAAAGCCCTCTTTCTTTGCATAAAGAACGAGATAACTGAAAAATCCGTTATTCTGTAATTTGTATGCGGGAGGTTCTTTGCCTAGTGCGACGGATATTGCTGCATCCATAAAGTTAAATCCCGTTGCATATTCGATGACTTTAGGGGTGAAGTTACCGCCATTCCTCGCACCTATATCGATAATATAAGGCTTTCCGTTCTGCTTTGATATCCGCAGTTCTACATTGAATCCGCCATTTGAAAACTTGACTTTTGATATGAAACTTTGAATTTGCTCTCTACAGGCTTCAATTTCTTTCGCTGAATGGCTTGTCGGAAAGGTTGTTGAATAGGGGACGATGTTGTTTATGGAAGAATCAAAGTGATGATCACCTAGGCAGAGGAATTCAATATGTCCGTTTTTTACAAAGCCGTCTCCGTGCAATTGCGGTCCTACAGATTCAATGTATTCCTCTACGATGAATCTTTTGCAACGCGACTTCTCTAAAGCACAATCAATTGCAAATCCTAGGTCCTCTGTATTTTTTAATACGGTGCAGCCTTTGCTGCCCGAGGCATCGACGGGCTTGATGATGATCGGAAAATGAAATTTGGAAATGTTTCTTTTCGCTTCTTCTTTTGTGTTGAATTTTCCGAATTCTGGAACATTCAAACCTTTCTTTTTTAGAAAATCTCGGAAGAGATCTTTTTCGGACATCGTCTTTACGGATTCGTAGGAATTTCCTGGCAGGCCCAACTTTTCTGCCACGTAGGCAACTGTTTTTGCTGCCGGATCGGAATTGTAGGTCATAATTCCGTCAATCGCGGATGCCTTCGCTAGGCGGAGAACTGCGGCCGGATCTGTAGTGCTATCGAAATGAGCCTCGTCAGCAATTTTGTGGCCCGGATTTTCGGGAATATAATCACATGTTATTGTATATATTCCGAGTTCTTTCGCCCGCTTTATAAGCGGAACGTGCATTTCCATTGCGCCTAAGATGAGAAGCTTTTTCATCTTTTGATAATTTGGATAATTCTTTCTATGTCTTCGTCTCCTAAACCGGCGTAAATAGGAAGGCATATCACTTCATTTGCGAGTCTATTTGCTACGGGAAGTTTATCTGGAGCTGCGGATTCGAGCCCCCGATATGTTGCGAAGTTGCTGATAAGCGGGTAGAAGTAACGCCGGCCGAAAATGTTTTGGCTCTTTAGTTTTTCATAAAGTGAATCTCTGCTCATGCCGTATTCTCTTTCATTAATGAAAGTCGGGAAGTAGGCATAGTTGTGCCGGACATTTTCGATGTCTTTAATGAACCGGATTCCTTTGACGTTGCCGAGGCCTCTTCGGTAGAGTTCCACAATGTGTTTGCGCTGTTCTATTGCGGAATCAACTTGTTTTAAATTGAGGAGCCCATAAGCCGCTCGGATTTCGTCCATTTTAGAATTGATGCCGGGCGCAACAACTGTTGTTTCTCCGGCGAATCCGAAGTTTTTGAGGTAGTCGATATGTTGCTTTTGTTCTGGGGAATGGCTGACCAGTGCTCCGCCTTCGATTGTATTGTAGACTTTTGTTGCATGGAAACTGAGGGTAGAGAGGTCCCCATATTCCAGAATGGACTTGCCGTTTATTTTTACGCCGAAAGAATGTGCGGCATCATAGATGACTTTAAGCCCGTAAGTGTCGGCGATCTTTTTGATTCGCTCCACATCGCAGGGGTTTCCGTATACATGTACGGGGAGGATTGCCGTAGTCCGGGGCGTAATCGCGGCTTCTATTTTGTCTGGATTCATGTTCCCCGTTTCGGGGTCGACGTCTACAAAAACAGGTTTGATCCCATTCCACCAGATGGCGTGTGTGGTCGCGACAAAACTATATGGGGTTGTAATGACTTCTCCAGTGATGCGCAAAGCTTGGAGTGCTGTGATCAATGGAAGCGTTCCGTTTGTAAAAAGACTCAAGTATTCTATATCCAGGTATTTGCACAGAGTTTTTTCCAGTTCTTTGTGATAGAATCCGTTGTTTGTAAGCCATTTGCGATTCCATATATCTTTCAACAGAGGAATAAATTCATTCAGATCGGGTAGTAAAGGTGAAGTTACTGTAATTGGTTGTTTTTCCATTTATTTATTTCTCACGATCGAAACGAGTTCGTCAAGTTCAGAGGATTTTATCAGCTTGTTTGATGCTGCGTAATAAATGATGCCTGCGATTCCGCAGATAATTAATTGTAGCAAATTGCTTGAAATGATATGCGTTAATCCCCAAGCGATAAGCCCCATTATGATGCTGTTTAGAAATATAGGGAAAAGAAATTGCATCTGTTTTAGGAATCCTATGGATATTAGTTTTCCCGTATAGTAGGTGTTAATAATCAATGATATGTATGCAGAAACGACCATACCATAGCACATCGCCCTAATGCCGCGTGGCAGTGTGATTACAAGAATGGCAATGCCTATGCACTTTTTTATGATTTCTAGGCGGAGGAACAAGTCTGATCTTCCTTTGACTTGTAAAAGATTCAGATTTATTGCATGCACCGGGTACCACATCAGGCTAAAACAGAGAATTTGCAGGAGAGGTATTGCTTCGCTCCATTTGTCCGTTAGAAGAAACAAGACTAGCGGTTTTGCTAATGCAGCAAGAAGCATCATTGTTGGAAAGACAAGAAATGAGGACAGTTTTAAAAATTTGATATAGTTGTTTTTTAGACGGTCTGCTTCATTTTGAATTGTGCTTAGTGCAGGAAATGAGACGCGTTGCAGAATGCGTGTAAAAGTTTCTGAAGGAAATTGGCCAAAGTGCAGAGCCCTTGAATAAATTCCGAGTTGTGCCGGGGTATAAAATTTTCCGATGACTAAAGGGTAGATGTTGTTGTAGGTGGTGTCTAGGAGCCCTGATATTAAAAGCTTTGATCCATAGGAGAAGAGATTGCGAAAAGATTCCTTTGAAAATTTTTGAGTGGGGCGCCAGCGAACTAATATCCAGAGGAGGAGCGTCCGTATGAGGCTGCTTGAGAGCGCCTGCGTCACCAAAGACCAAACGCCGAAACCATTGTATGCCATGCACAGACCCAGCAATCCAGAGATGATTACGCCAATTAAGGAAATTTTAGCTTGGGTTTTGAAATTGATTTTACTTGTTAGTTCGGCTTGTTGGATAATGCAGAATGATTGTAATATGAGATTGATTCCGAGAATCCGGGTAACAGGCGTGAGAATGGGCTGATTGTAGAATGTTGCAATAAATGGAGCTGAAATAAATATGATGAGGTAGCAGATAAGGCCGACAAAAATATTGAAATAAAAGGCTGTGGATTTGTCCGCTTCCGTCCGGTCAATTTTTCTGATTAGTGCGTTTGCAAAACCGCTATCGATGAAAGTTTGGCAGATGGCGAAGAAAATGGTGATCATCGCGATGGTGCCATAATCGGAAGGGCTGAGTAATCTTGCAAGTATTATTGTAAAGAGAAAATTAATGCCTTGCGTAGAAAACCGTTCTATGGTACTCCAAAGCATTCCTTTTACTGCTTTCTTTTTCAAATCAGAAGGCATTTTGTCCTCTTTTCACTTAAACCTTACCACAGTCGGCCCATTCTTGCCAAACTGATTTTTTCGCATATAAAGTTTCCCAGTGGAATCGTAATTGAGCTGTTCTCCGTACAACTCATCGTCTTTGTAGAAAAGGCTGTCTTTGAGTTTCCCATTTGGGTACCAGTTCCGCCAAGTGCCGTTCCGCATTCCGTTTTGATAAAAGCCCTCGCTGGCGAGCTTTCCGCCGAGTGTTGCGGGATAATGGCTGATGAGCTTGGTTTTTTCTCCTTTGTTCCATATTTCAGAATATTGGAGGTCGTGCCCTTCGATTTTATAGCGCAGAGTGTCTTGGATATAGTTATTTACAAAAGTTGTTTCGGCTGATTCTCCATAAGCGATCCCGTTTCCGTTTTGGAAAAGGCTTGCCTTTATCTTTTGACCGTTTTTGTCATAGTATATCCAAAGGGAGTCCCTTACTCCATTGGTGTAATAGATGCTTCTCCAGATTTTCTTGTTTGCCCTATAAAGAAGTGTTCGACCGTTGGGAATGCCGTCTTTGTAGCTGGCTCTGGTTTCGATAGCTCCGCCTGGATAGTATTCTTCGATGATCCCGTTCAGTTTTCCGTAATGGCAGTGTTCTTCTTTTTCTTTCTTTCCATTGGGGCTGTACAAAATTCGGGAGCCCTCTGCTATTTGAGGAAAACAGTTGTTGATCTCTGCAAGTTGTCCTGTCGGGTGGTAGAGCTTCCATGTTCCGCTCGCGCTGTCGTCTATGTAGAATCGCTCCCAATGAATTCCGCCATCATAGAAGTAACCCATCCATTTCCCTTGGCGTTTTCCTTTTTTGTATTCGCCTTCGGTTTGAACTTTTCCATTGGCATACCATTCTGTCCATTTGCCTTCTTTTTCACCTTTTTCGTATTGTCCTGTTTCGGCTATGTCACCATGAGAGGTCCAGCGGGTAAAAGTTCCTTCTGGAACTCCATTTTTATATGGAACTTCGCTCTCTTTGATTCCATTGTAATACCAGCCAGTGCGCTTGTGGACTTCGCCGTCTGGAGTTACCCAGACGGATACTTGCTTGAATTCGTGCGGATAATGGGATAGCACTTTTTCTGTGGGTTCTTCGCCACAGCAAGAAAGCGAAAATGTGCAAACGGCCGGAATGGCTAAAAAAAGGAACTTTCGCATATCTATAAGTTAGAAAAAAGGTAATTTCTCTATTATGAAAGCTGGTCGGTTCGGTTCTCTTGCGGATGTTTTGAAAAGTCGTATTAAAACGCCTCTTGTGTGGGGCGTGATATTGCTTACGCTGGCGCTTACGGTCTTGTTCTATTTTTCACAGAAACAACAGGCTGAAGTTTATACCCGCTATATAGAGAGCCTTTCTGATTACAAATTTTTGGAAGTCCGTTTGATGCGTACTTTGGAACAGGTCCGCGTCCGCCCGTTGGTGGACCAATCCGGCTTGATGTCTGCTTTGATGAGTTTGAGAGAAACGGCTGTTTCTACGTCCGCTGCTGCGGAAGATTCGCGAAATATGAGTTGGATGCCTTCTGAAAACAGCTTTATTGCTTTTGAAAATGCGGTTTGGGTTTGGGTGGCGACTGTCAGACGCTATGTGCCGGCGCGGTCGG
>Ga0172377_10000847_pt1 | contig 29906 bp, 19 predicted proteins | sample Pumphouse3metaG_FD_119749 | JGI IMG/M metagenome (GOLD analysis project Ga0172377, IMG submission 119749) | Leachate microbial communities from a municipal landfill in Southern Ontario, Canada - Pumphouse #3 metaG | ecosystem: Engineered > Solid waste > Landfill > Unclassified | place: Canada... | reverse complement strand
GATGGATAATCATCAGGAATAGCTAGGCCTGCACCTGATTCGACTCCATCTCCATTAGTTGGATCTGCGCTACCTCTTCCATTATATTTTTCCCATGTGCCTTCAAAAAGTGCTACTCTAGCCTTAAATGCATGAACAGCTTCTATAGTCAAACTACCGTTATTACCAGTAGAAAATTTAGTCGCGCTAACTAGATTCGCAGCTTGATCAAGATCTGATAGAATAGAATTTATTACTTCATAACGAGAATTTCGTGGACCCCAAACTATATCTGACTGAGTATTAGGAACAGACAAAGCTAAAGTAACTCCACCAAATCTTTTAAGTAAGAAAAAATGCCACCATGCACGGAAGAAATAAGCAGAACCTACTGAATTAGAAATATCTCCTTCTCCTTTATAACTTTCTGCTTGTTCTAGCAAATTATTAACAGTACGCAAATAACTATAAGGTTTTGAATAAAAACCATCACTATTAGGTACACTATTAGTACCTGAAAGTTCTTCTTCAGTAGCTTTCATCAAATCACTACCTGGATCAAAAGCAGGATGGAACCCAATTTTAAATCCATATAGATTTGCATAAAGATTGTTAGCAGCTGCTTCAAAATCTGAAGCTTGATTGAAATATGAACCAGTTGTTACACTTGAAATTGGTGTTTGATTTAACCAATCAGTACAACTAGAAAATGAAAGTAAAGCTATTATTGAAGCTGCAATAATATATTTATGAGTTTTCATGTATTTATTTTTTAATATTATCATTGATTATTTTACTCAATTAAAAAGTTATATCAAGTCCTAAAGAAACTGAACTAGGATAAACGTCAACACCACTAAATGATCCAGAAGTTTGTAATGCCTCAGGATCACGTCCATCTGCTACATTAGATATATCAAATAAGTCAGATCCAGATATCCATACACGAACTTTTTGGAATGGTGTTTTAGAAAGAACTGATTTTGGCATTGTATATCCTAATTGTATTTGTTTACAACGTAAATACCAAGAATTAACTACATTTAAGCTATTATATTGTTTATAATTCCAATTGTTTCTGCTACCATTTCTAGAAGCTACTGGAAATTTAGCACTTGTATTAGCTTCTTGATATTCATTTCCTTCGAACCAAGTATTATCTATCCAGAAACTACTTGTATTAGTCCATCCTCTCCAGAAAGCACAACCCATACTACCACTACGTACATTATATTGTTGACCTACACCTTGGAAGAATACTGAAAAATCAAAACCTTTATATTCAGCTCCTAAATTAATAGACATTGAATAATGAGGATCAGTATCTCCATAATATTCCAAATCGGCATTTGTAATATCATTATCACCATTTAAGTCAACTCTACGAACACTACCGGGAGTTAACTCATTAGTCGTTCCTTGTTTAACTCCAGTTAAATAAGAGCCAGAAACATTACCATTCATCTGAGCATAATAAGCATCAACTTCTTCTTGACTCTGGAATAATCCATCACTCTTAAATACATAAAGAGAATGTAAAGGTTTCCCTTCTATAATAGAATTAACACCATTCTTAATAGATGTTTTTCCGGCATAAGAAGTTACTTCTGTCTTAGCATTAGAAATAGTGAAAGCTGCATGATAACTAAAATCATCACCTATCTGATCATTCCATTTAATACTAAATTCAAATCCATGAGTTTTATAAATACCTGAATTAGTAGAAGGAGCTTTTCCTCCATATGTAGAAGGATAGGTAATGTTAATTAACATACCATCATTTTTACGCCAAAAATAATCAAAACTACCATTTAATCTACCTCTAAAGAAACCGAAATCAGCACCTACATTAGTAGAAATAACACGTTCCCATGTACGAGTATCATCTGTAATACCTGAGATCCAAGATCTTGGATAAAAAGCACCACCATACACTGTTGTAGATGAACCAATAGTTGGATAAGCTTCATAATTACCAATAGATGCTACATTACCTGACTGACCCCAACTGCCACGTAATTTCAAATTACTTAACCAATCAATATTTTTCAAGAAATTTTCTTCTGATATTCTCCAACCAGCACTAAAACCGAAGAAATCATCCCAACGATTTTTCTTTACTAATCTAGAACTTCCATCATGACGCCAGGTCCCTTCAACTAAATATTTACCTGCATAGTCATAATTAACACGACTTACCAAAGAAACATAAGACCATTTATAAGCACTACTACTCTTAATTTTATCAGTAGTAGGGTCATATAAATTCAAATCTGATCCTGAAACATAACTTGTGCCATTACTGCGATACATTGATGTAGAATAATTATCACGAAGTTCATTAGTATTACCAAATAAAGCTGTTACATGGTGTTTACCAAAATCTCGTTGATAATTTAAGAAAAACTCATATATTTGATAAAGAGAACGTGTATTAGATTCAGTCATATCCTCCATTTTAGCTCTAGAGCTAGTTCTAGCATTATTAGTAACCTCATCAGTATAATAATCATACATCTGAACTTGATGACCTTGTTGTTTCTTATTAGAATTATATTGTCTCATACTTCCTTTAGCATAATTACTCAAGCCTTTTAATGCTGGACTAATCCAACTCAAATCTACACTAATTTTACCATTCAATCTTAACATATATTGATTGTTAATGGTTTTACCACCATCATCTAAATTAGCAAGTACATTATTTCCTCCGAAGTTATCATAATACCTGTCTCCACTTTCTGTATAAAGAGGAAATATCCAGAAATCTTGTAATCCATAACCAATACCATAAGTAGGTGTATCTACTTTTGTAGTATTATAACTCACTCCAGTTTGAATCTTAATAAAGTCTCCTAGATTATAATCAGTATTATTACGGAAGTTATATTTTTTCTGACCATCGAAAGTTACATCTACTAAAGAACGATCACTACTATAACCAAAAGATGTTAAACTTTTCATATTTTCATTTCCTGATTGAATACTGATATTCTGACTCGTACCCCATGTATTACCATAAACTAAATCAACTTGATTAGCATTTAAAGGATCAATACGATATGTAATACCATTATTCTCCCAATCGAAGGCCTCATTATTTCTAATCCTCTCATACTCAGATGTCGAGAATCCCATAATAGGCCAAAGAGATGATGCCCCGTTTGGATGACTAGAATCACTAGAATCAACCATTAACATCAACTGAGCCCATTCTGAACCATTAGCAGCAGGATAATCTCTTCCTTGAAAATTAGAAGTTACAGAACTATTATAGGTAACAGTAGTTTTTCCTGACTTAGCACGTTTCGTTGTGACTAATATTACTCCTCCTGCAGCACGTGCACCATAAATAGAAGCAGCTGCATCTTTCAATACAGATATATTCTCAATATCTGCAGGATTCAATTGGTTAAGTTCCCAAGAAGCAGCATCTACACCATCTATAAGAATAAGAGGTGAAGCATTATTGACAGAAATACCACCTCGAATAGAGATTTTAGGATTATCAGTAGGACGTGAAGATGAACGAGTGATAGTTAAGCCCGGTATAGCACCTTGTAGAGCTGTTCCAACATTTGAACTAGCACGAGCCTTTAGAGCCTCATCACCAGATACCATACCTACAGAACCTGTAAGAGTGGCTTTCTTCTGTGTACCATAACCAACTACAACTGCTTGTTCAAGAATATTATTTTTCATAACTACCTTGACGCCATCTACTGCCTTTACCTCGACAGTTTCTTCTCCGACATAGGAAATCACCAAAATTTTACCATTGGCATTAGGAATTGTAAATTGACCATTTATATCAGAGATAGCTATGTTATTGGTTCCTTTAACCTTTATAGTAGCACCAATGATTGGTTCTCCACTAGCATCTATAACCGTTCCTTTTATTTCGTTATTTTGTTGAGTTGCCAAAGTATTGGTCTCTGCATAAGAAATTTTAGGAAAAGCTACATTTAATACTAGTCCAGTAATTATCAGAAAAACTGCACGTCTTAAAGATAAATTTAGAATATGATTTTTCATAAGCTTTAATTAAAAAAATTTGTTAATATCGTTGTAAATTTATATCAAAATTGTTGATATATGACAGTATACGTTTAGATATAAAAAAAATACTCAATAGAATTTGAAATATTTATTTAAATGCTGCCATATAATGTCTGATCTCTTTCCTGGCAGTAAAAAGATGATTTTCGACAGTTCTTTTACTCAAACTCATCACAGATGCTATCTCTTCAGATGTTTTATCTTCAAATCTACTCAATTCATAAACTTTACGACGTTGTTTAGGTAAACGACCTAGTTGTTTAATCTCTATAGTTTGAATATCATTAGCTGATACTTCATCCATTGTATTAGATATGGTACAAGATGTCATATCTGTTACATAAGACATATATACATTGTGTAATCTTTTGTGTCGAATATAGTCTATTACTATATTACGAGCAATAGTAAAGATGAAACTCTTTACAGTTTCTTCGCTAATTATATCGGAATTCATAAGACGTAAGAAAACGTCCTGAGTTAGATCTTTCGCATCATCTTCATCTTTGATGCAAGCATTAATATATCCACATACATTTTCATGCAGATCCACGAATAAGCGGCTGATTAATAAGTTATTTTTATTCATTAAATGGTTAAGTTTTAAATAAATTAACAGTATAAAATTGAATAAAAACCAACTAATACGCAATCATATAGACAAGAGATAAATTCCTATCAATTTTTATGCATAAATTAACATTTACTTAATTGTAAATCAGATATTTACGATGCTTAATTTTAAAGTTCAGAATAATTATTTGATACTTAAAACAGCCTTTATTTTAAGTACTTTAGTTATGTACAAGATAATATTTCAAATTGTAAAAATATTAGTAGGCTACTTCCAGAAAACTTTACTAATCAATTTTGAGATTCTTAGCTCTAAGTAATGCTTCTAAATAAAAATAATCAGCATAGATTATACTAGCATCAATTTCAGAATTTGATGGATGATTACCAGTAGAATGCATTAAAAAGGAAACATTTTTATCTCGACTCTGGTATTCTTCAGTACTCAATTGTCTAAGCATATTAATTGCAAGGTCTTTATATCGCTCGCCCTTTTTACCTCCCACATAACCTTGCAGTTCCAACAAAGCATCAGCTACTACACAAGCTGCACTAGCATCCTTAGAAGCTGTAGTACTAGGATCATCAAAATCCCACTTAGGAATTAAATCCGTATTGCCTAAACGACGTAGATAAACATCTGTAGCCTTTTGTGCAAAATCAAGAAATACTTCTTTACCAGTATATCTATAAACAATAGTATAACCGTAAATAGCCCATGCTTGTCCGCGAGCCCACATCGAATTATCTGCATAACCCTGATGTGTTACCCCTTTAATAAAATGGCCATCCAGAGTGTCATATACAGCTACATGATAGCATGATCCATCTGGACGAAAATGATTCTTCATAGTAGTCATAGCATGTGTTACAGCTACATCATAAAGTAACTTATTACCCCCATTCTGCGCAGCCCAGAACATTAAATCAAGATTAATCATATTATCTATAATAGTGTTATGTGGCCAATGGCGATTATCTACCTCACGTGGCCAACTCATTATAGTCCCTACTATTGGATTGAAAAGAGTAGCTAATGAATCAGCAGCAGCTAAGATAACTTTTTTATATTCTTTATTATGAGTTAATTGATAACCTTTACCATATGATGAAAAAAGCAGAAACCCAATATCATGATCATAAACAGGTTGAAAGGCAATGTTATGTAAAGATTCAGTGTATCCCTCTGCCATCTGACGTATCTTCTCATCTCCTGTATTTGCATAGTCCATCCAAAGAATTCCAGGCCAAAATCCAGAACACCAATATTTTGCCTCTGCCTTCTGGCAATTCCAACCTTGCTGCTTATCTCCTTTAAGGATATTTCGTGGTACCATCGAATAATCAAAAGATCCATCTTCTTTTTGTAACTCGACAAGTGCTTTTTTCACTTGTTCATTACAATATTTTAATTCCTTATTAACGGAAAAATCATCATTTTTAATAGGCGACATAAATAAAACACTACCTAATATGAAAATTATCAATCTGTACATAACTAAATTATTTGTTAAATAATATAAATACGACTAAAAAGGTAGTTATACTTAACTAAAACTTAATTTCAGATGAAATCTACATATTACAATACATCTAAAAAGACTAATTTATAAGAAGTCGCTTAGTTTTCTATCAATTTTTTTCCATCACTATATACCCCATAAATGCCATTAACACGCATTCCTTTATAACTCATATCTGACGGGCTCGCTGCACTAAATATATAGTCTATACGACCAGATTTTAATCTTACAATAATTCCGACGACACTTTTACTATTACTATTAGGCGTAAAGTACTCTACAGATTCTATTTGTGATGGTTCATTACTATCACTGGGTTCATAAATAGCTACAAAAGGATGATCCCATGCTTCACCATATTGACGAGCGATAAAAGTAGGAACAGCTTGCTTTGCAATATCATAAGGTTTGTTCTTCATTCTATCATATTCCAAATTAACAGGAGAAAGTGCACTGAATATTTTTCTATTCTGTTCGCCTTTCATCCACATATTCATGGTAATAGTACGACCTTCATTACTTTCCATAATAAAAGTAGCCTTAATATTTTTATCTGTCTTGACACTTTTTTTATTATATATATAAGAGTAAGCATATAGATGTCCACCTGCAAAAGCTAATTCTTGGGTTGGTTTAAGATTTAGCACGGACTCATCTGTAGCTACTAACTTAAGATATTGCCCCATACTATGATAGAAGTAATCATGAGTTTTGTCTCCACCAGCTTGTTTCCTACTACGAAAGATGTCAACATAATAACCACCTTTATTAGATATCTTAACGATGCCATTAGTACGCAGCTGGTCTGACTGAGTTTCTGGTTCTAAGAAATAAACCTGACTGAAAGTAACTGGTACAAAATCGCCTATCTTATTAGTTTTAGGATAACGAGCTTTTACTTGAAAAGCATGATTTGACATCATGACTGGATAGCTTGACACTCCATCAACACATACTGTATTGTGAGCTGGAAACTGGGAGTAATATTCAGAATAGTCTAAACCGCTATATAAATGGCTGCCTATTCCCCCATCAGGCCCTAATACCCATCCTTTTCCATATAATTCCATTGATATACCATTAGCATGTTGATGATTACCTAAACTTCCATTTAAAGATATCATTAAATCATGTTGTTTATCCATACCTGTACGTTGAACTAACCAGGAAACATTAGGAGAATAAAATGAAGGCGAAACAAATTTCTCAATTACTTCTTTTTTCGCATTGGGCATTATGGCATCTCTAAAATATTGGAATTCTTCTTCTAGTTTTTTATTGTGATTACGTCGAGCATATTTTAATACATTGTCAACACCTTTTGTATCCATATACCATGGATGAGAATCGCCAAAGCCACAAATCATTCTATTAGGGAATAAATACTGAGCAGAAGCCTTTATACTAGGTAAAATATCAGGAATTTCCTTAAACATATCAATATTTGCTTCTTGATCTAATTCATTAGCCATATCTGCGAAATCCCCTACTACACCATTACTATAACCTGGTGATTCATACCATATGTGAGTATCCTTATTAAAACCGAATCTAGCCAATTTTTTCATACTCCACTGACGAATACTATTCTGATTCATAATATAATCAAGATAATATTGCCTACCTTTTAAGTCACTATAATCTTTATCATCATTTAACAAAAGTGCTATTTTAGCAATATACTCAGCTTGAAAAAGATTCCAATTATTATGAGGCACTCCATTCGCAATAATAACATCTGCCCATTTCTTAAAGGCCGTTTCATATATATCATAATCTTTCTGAATATATTTATACAATAATTTATATATAACAGTCAAAGAATTAAGTTCTTGTTCATGAATAACCTGGAAGGTAGTTAACCCACATAAAGTTTGTTGATGACCATTATTTAAATCATGAGGCATATTACGATAATAGATTCCTTTCATAAATGTATCAAAAACATGAAATGCCATATCTGCATATTCTTTATCTCCTGTTTCTGCATATATTCGTGAAGCATCACAAGCGATACCTAAAATTCTTTTATTAATTCCAGTAATAATGCGACCTGTCTTGGAAGGATGAACCTTTTCCATTTTACCTGACTGTTTATTTATATAAGTAACATTACTTTGGATATCATCATCATAAGGGATAATATCTTCTAATTTAGGACTCTTATAATTTGTCGCAGTATTACGAGATCCATTATATTTAACAGTTGGGACTGGAGCTTTATCTCCACCCACATGATCAAAATATTCTCCCAATATATAAACTTCAGTCGCTTTAGTTTCCCAATTCATTTGTAATCTTGAATACAACCAATCAGGCTGGGCTTTCACCTTATTTAGATAAACCTCTGTTTTAGACTTTAATTTGTTTAAATCTTTGTTATTCGTTTTAGCCTGAACTGGCAATAAAAATAAAGATAAAGAAACTAATAATACGATTTGCTTAAATTTCATATTTAATATATTTTATAATACATGGTTTTTTTTGAAGAACTTCTTAAGAAAGACAAGTTGATAATCTATAGAATTAGCCCAATATTTATTATTATGGGCTCCAGGACGAGTACAGAAATCATGATCAATTCCTTTTTCTAATAAACTTTTATGTAAATTTTTATTTACATTTATAAAAAAGTCAGATTCTCCACAATCGAATTCAATACTTAAATCGCCATTCTTTATATTATCTATTTGATTAATGACTACATTATCATCCCAATTCATTTTGCTCTGCTCTATATCGCCCAAGATATCAGTTAGGCCCCATTTTTTATTAAAAGGTCGAAAATCCACTCCACCACTCATACTACATACGACTCCATATTTCTCTTTATGACGCATAGCTAAGTAAAGTGCACCATGACCACCCATACTAAGGCCTGTAATACCTCGTCCTTTTCTATCTGAAATAGTATTATAATGACTATCTATATAATTCATAAGTTCAGAAGAAACGAAAGTTTCATATCTATAATTTGGGTTTACAGGACTATCTAAATACCAAGAATTTAAAGCATCTGGAGTTACGAATATCATTCCGAATTCATCCGCTAACTCAGGTAGATTAGGTTTTACACGCAACCACTGTTTGCTATCTCCAAAAGCTCCATGTAACATATATACAACGGGATATTGTATATTTATTGCAGCTTTATTTTGATTAGGAGTAATAACCACTACTTTAATATCTTTATCCATAGAATTACTATGTACGAAGATAGTATCAACCTGTCCTGCGAAAACATTAAAAGTAATAAATAAACTAAGTAGAACTAACTTTATCTTTTTCATTATATATTGAATATTTTTATTTTATAGGAATATAAGTAACTGTAATAGCTCCTGATTTTAATGGTTTTTCAAAGTTAACTCCTATTCTTGAAGATGGTCTTCCACTCCGTAAATGTTTCACTGGAACAGATTCTCCTTTAAGAATTACTTTATTATTATTTGAAGTTACTACAACTTTAACAATGTGGTGATCAGATGTTAATAGAACAGTATTGCCCTGAATTTTATAATCTACATTTACCATTATAGCTGTTCCAAAAGACAAAGCCTTATCGGATTTAAATTCATCAGTAATAGATATTTCTCCTTTTCCTTTTTTATTATTCTCCATCGTACGAATCAGTTCTGTTAAACCATCAACATCATACGCTCCTTTTATATCTAATACTGCTATGTCTTTATTACGTTTAAAAGAAGTTCGAACTACTTTGGCGCTAAAATGCTTACCATTACTCTGCAATTTTCCATCAATCAATGGTACTGGATGTCCCCAGGAACTACGAGCAGGATTCTTTGGTGAAAATGCTCCAGCAGTATATGAAGGTGCTCCTATATCTCCTGCCACTAAATCCTCTGATAAATATATAACATAGCTACCAACATCGCTATGATTGTGGTTTTCTGCATTATGTCCACCTTTAATAGCAATAGAAAAAGGCATTGATTCTTTACCTCTTGAAATTATGATTCCGAAATCATCAAAATACGTATAGTTTGGTAATGTTTTATTTTCTTCACTTCCTACATATTCCTCAACTAGAGGCCATGCCATTATTCTTTCTACAGCCTCATCTGAAATAAATTGTTTTGGTTTACTATAACCATAATATTTAGCAGATAATAAAGCAGCAAAATTATCCGATTTATCTGATATATGAGTCACCCCATCTGAGAAAGGAGGATACATCCCTGGATGAACTTGAAAGTTGAATAAGAAATTACCAACATTTTTTAACTTTTCTGAACAATTGAATGTAAAGAGATCTATAGAACCTTGAGTATAGTCCTTTAACATTTGTGCTAAGTATAAATAATGTCCGAATCCATATCCCCAATAACCAGCTCCTTCAGAGCAATAACCATCTTTACCAAAACCGGAAAGATAGAATTCCATACTATTAAGAGCACATCCTATAGCTTCAGTTCGCACTTCACGATTTTTCGTCATAGTTAATATCGTAAACAGACTACCACTAGTACAAACTGCATTCCAGTTACTTGTAGAACGAATCCATTTATTACCTATATTATCTTCTCCTCGAGTTGATTTCATATATGAGTCAGTAATACGACGAGTTGTTTCTTGTAGAATTTGGTTTTTTAAATTTTCAGGCAATTTATTTTCTAATAACACATTAGCTAGGGATAGCACTGACCCAAATTTACGAGCTCCTAAATCAATAGCTACACGTTTCCCTTCTAATACGCTATTCTGTGCATCATCATGGTTTGGATGCATCCATGACTTCATCTTCATTATTGCCGTACAATATGTTTCTATTTGAGGTATAAACTGTCCTTTATTTTCAATGCATTCTGCTAATATAAAATGCTCCAGTCTATCCATAGTACGATAATAACGAGGTTTATAAATCTGACGATTCCCCTCCTTATTAGCCCTCCTATATATTTCATCACTGATAGGTATTTCAGGTTCTTTATCTTTTAGTTCTAAAGCTTCCTTATAATACTTTTCCCCTACTTTAGATGAGGCAAATTCATGCCAATATGAACGATCATAAATAGAGGGCGCTATATGATAAGTTTTATCTGGCACGAATGGAGACAACATCTTTAATTGGGCATCTGTGGGATAAATACTATTATGATCCCCAAGATTTAGATATGTGTCAATATTAAATTTGTCTTGTGCTCTTACTGTTTGTATTCCTAAATAGGCCATTATTACAGTTAGAGCCCAAAAAGTCAATATTTTTTTATTTTTCATTGTCCTTTAAAATTAGATACATACTGTATTAATAGATTTAGCTTTTAATGTGATATTGTAAATTTTACCATCTACATTAATGTTAAAATCTTTTTCATTATTCTCATTATTATATATCTCCACTATAACTTTACCTTCTGCATTTTTAAATACAAGATAATTCTCTCCATGTGCTACTTTCAATAAATAGCTACCAGGTTGAAGAAAATGTGAAAAGTGTTTCATTAGATAAAATTCATCAGTATATTTTACTTCTTTTGAGTCTCTATTAATAATAACAAGTGAATTTTGTGGCCATCCCCATGCACTTTTTCCTGTTTGGTCAAGAACCATATTCCAATACATATAAGAATTAACACCATTATTAAAACAATGTACCATCGAGTTCCAGCTTTTTTCCAATGAGGTCCAGTTATTTTCACCATCGCCACATTGATTTTCTGTCTGCATATAACGGTAATTAGGATATTCTTTGTGAATTACTGGTAGAGCTTTCATTCCTGACCATTGTACACCAATACCTTTCACATATTTATCAATATTTTTTTGTTTAAGAAAAGTTCTGATATACTCAGGATGCGAATAATTAATAGTACCTAACCATATTTGAGTATTTATACTATCTTTTTCAAATTGTGGGCCTAAATATTCACCAACGAAAATAGCTAAATCCTCAGGTCTCCATGTACAGCAAGGCCATGCTGGTCTATATGCTATTTCATTCTGTGGCATAACCATATCTATATTTACTCCATTTTCTTTATAAGCTTGTACATATTTTGAAAAATATAGAGCATAAGCCTGAAGATATCCAGTCATCATATTAAATGCTGTCGCTGTATTAGAAGCAAGTTCTTTTCTAGGGTCTAATTTATTGTGACCTTCTCCATTTGTAGTTCCTAAACTTCTCAAAGAATAATGTTCATTAATCTTCATCCATGCTGGTGGAGACCATGGACTAGCCCAAATTTTAAGATCAGGACGTCGTTTCAATGCTTCTTTAATATAAGGAATAGTAATATACCTGTCACGAGCAATACTAAAATTACGCATTGTATAGTCATCTTTAACATCATCATAAGAATAATATGCGAAAGAGTAATCACTAGAACCAATAGGAGTTCGTGAAATACTAAAAGCACAACCATCTTTTGAATATAGATTATTGAATATTTCATCTCTTTGTTTTTGAGAAACAGATTGTAAAGCATCCCATCCTAGCTCGTTAAAAGCACCTCCAAATCCAGAGACTTCTTGCAATAGATTATTACTATTTATAGTTAAATCTACATTAGCTTGAGTATTCTTAATAGGTTTAATTTTTTTGACTTGCCATCTATCTTTAGCAGTAGTTGATACCATTACTTGAGCAGATAGATTTCCTATTATAGTAGTAATCAGGAGAAAAATAAAAAATACACGTTTCATATATAGAATTTTAAAATTATTTTGAATTAAAAGTTATATTAAATTTGAAGCAGCTAAGCAGCTATTATTTATTTCTATAATATTGTACAAAGGCTGCTATTGGGACACCAAGTTTTGGATAATTAGGATATGGATGAGGATTTCCATATTGCATTCCTCCTTGTTCTTTAAAACCATGTTCATTATCTATTGTTGCACAAGCATCTACAATATAAACTCCTTGATTTTCTATATTATCAAATGTTTCGATTATATGTTTTCTTACTTCCCACATTATAGCATTCTGTCTAATTGTAAACTGCATTCTTTGATTATTAAGAACACCACAACTAGTAGGTGGAGTACAAATGACAAATTTCCCATTAGGGACTGCTTGTTTATATGACTGAATCATTTCCTTAACTTCTCTATCCCATAAATCAAAATTTGGATGTAGATTTCCATCTCTGAAATCGTTCAATCCAAACATAAATATAAGAAATTCAGGCTTTTTCAATTCCTGCATATCAAGATACTTTTTATAATTAAAACTCCAATTAAGGCTATCACCCTTGAATTTCTCCCACTTGTGGCCATTCCATCTAATGTAAGACTTTATATCACTATCCCACATTAAATCATTTTTTTTAGGCTTTAATCGTTTACCTTCTTGACTATAAAAAGTTAAATCATAATGGCTACAGAAGTATTTAATATCAAATTCCTTAATATTTTTATGTGTTTTAACATAATAGCAGTTCTGCCAAAATTTAGTACTTCCCCAATATCTATATTTACCTTTTGGTTGCCAATATGGATTATAAAAATAAGGGTCTGATGTATCATTAGAAAAATATTTATATACAGACCAGCCACCTCTGCCTTCATGAGCTTGTCCTGGAGCTTCAGAAATAGATCTAGTTCCTATTAGATTAACATTTGGCACATAACCAGAATCAATAAATGCATCACGAAAATAGACTCCAGATGTAAAGCTATCTCCTAAAAACTGTACATTTATTGCTTTATCACCTTTATATGGCTCTCCAGTTTTAATTATTGAATACACTGTTTGCACAGTGTCTATATTTTCTACATTAATAAGATCTACTCTAAGAGTATCACCATTCACAGGTTTATTTATAATAGTTCTTTTTCCTGATTGAGCCTTCAGAGAAGTTACACTACATGAAATGCGAACGAAATCATCATAAGGTTTCCATCTTCGCATCATAGTTTGATTATAAATATAATTATCTACATTATCCATTAAATAGGTATTTGAAGGATATGTGATTTGATTTTGAGTAACTTGATTTGGTCCCTGAGCGAAAAGATGAAAACAGCAGGTGGACAATATGATTAAATTACCAAGAAATTTATATGACATAACTTACTTAATTGAAGAAATTTTAAAATCTGTAAATAAAACATGGTTTTTCAATAAACGGAGACCGAAATATCCATCACCTTCTCCTTTTTTGATTTTATCTTTAAAAAATTGTTCACCATTAACAGAGTATGTAGTATTTCTACCCTTTACTTTTATTTTAATCTCATACCAGACATTAGGTTTTAACAAATGATCTGTGTCAGATAACTCTTGTAATAATGGACGGATTTTTGTTTCATCTATTCCATAATATCTACCATGATATTTACGGTAACGAGTAGTTTTATTATTATTACCTCCAAAACCCACATAGAATAAAGTTAATGTGTTATAATTTGTAAAAACTCCATGACGCCATTTACTACGTGCGAATAAATTATCTGGATTATGAGTATCTTTAGCACCCCAGAAACAGTTTAAATCACTTAATCTATCATATACCCCTCCTTTCATAATCATTTTCACGCGATAACTTATTTCATAATTGCCTTTTATTGGTTTGTTATACCATAGAGTCAAACCATCTGGATTAATAATATCAAGTGTATCACCATTATTGTTAATTTGTAGTTTTGGAGATACATTTTCTACAGTCCAATTTTTTTCTAGTATTTGAGCAGAGGATGTCATTATTGATGAAAGCCACATAAGCATACTACAAGAGATTAAGGTAATAACCTTTATATTTATTCTTTTCTTCATAACATATTATATTCTATAATTTTATTTCCAAATACAAAATTCTTTATTATCATTATAAGTCTCAAATGGTCCAGGTTCAGGGTTGTTTTCTGATCTTAAATTATCAAATATATCTTTTTTCAAAATAAATGGCGTACCATCGACATTCTCAAATTCCGCCTCTGATATAAAAGTAATACCTAACATATCAGTATTTATAACTCTAGTACTTACTTTATCCAGAATATCTTTTGAAAGATTAAATTTTAAATAATAACCATTCTTTTTCTTTTCAAGTTTTACTTTTGGATTTAAATCTGGATTAATATATCCATCAACTTCTCCCTTAAAGGGTTTTGCTAAATTGAAATATAAATTTCTAGCCGTCCATACTGGGAAGCTAAACTTCAACATGTCTGGTGTTCTATGAACAGACTCACAAATTGAATCTAAATAAACAGGGAATTTATCAAAATCTACCAAACCATTCTTTCCTCTACCTTTAGTAGGAGCATCCCCCAAAAAGATATTCTGATAGAAACGTAAATCTCCACCTGTATTATTAAAGAACCCTTTTACGGCTGTCGAATGAGGCTCATGATAAGGAGTATAACGAAATTGAGAAGAAGAAGCTTGGACTCGTCCTTTGAATAAATTATGAAAGAAAGCTATACCTTGTGCTGTCACAGTAGCCGCTAAAGGAGAAAGAAATATATTATTATATACCATAGTTGGCCCATGAGACACTTCTATATACAAATCTTCTGCTTCACTTCTAGTTATAACATTATTTGATACTTGAGTTCCTTGCGCCTGCCAATCAAGCCAGATACCTCTTATTGTATTATCAATTATATTATGATCAATGCGGGTATCTATCGCAGCATGGAATTTTATTCCAGCTGTTTCAAATCCTGTAATTTTATTATTTGTACTATTTATATTATAGATTTCATTATGCGATATTAAACTAAAAGCACAACCCATATGACCAACTATTCCACCTTGTCCACAATCATGTATCTTATTATTTCTCACTATATGTGAACCTACTTGGTCCTTATTCCAACCAAGTCTTAATGCAGTCATGACAGACTCAATTTCCCTATTAAATCCATGTTTGTTATATCCATGTCTTTTCCCATACAAAGAATTAATATTATGTCCACTAGCACGACTTTTCCCTAGACAAACTCCAACACACTTCGAATATGAAATTTCACAATCTTCTATAATCCATCCTTTACTCCAATTTGGGCCAATAATACCTATCTGGTCATTTGTTGGAGCTGCCCATTGAGTAGCAGCTTGCGAAATATGTAATCCTTTTACAGTAATATAGTTTATTCCTGTAGTACGAGGGAAAAAACATGTAGGACGAACATTAATTTCGACTAACGCTTTATTTGGATTTTTTTTACCAAAATCACATTTAATAATAGTATTAGTATCTTTAGCTAATGCATACCAATGTCCTTCTCCTTTGCTTAATTCAGACTCCTTCTTAACTTCACTCAATGGCACTCCATCGATATACACTTCTCCAAGATGGAGATCTTTACCATTATGCAACCAATCTCCAAAAATATGAATATCATAAGGATTAAAAGGGCCAAACATTTTATTAGATAAATCAACAGTCCATAAACCTCCTGATACATGTTTCCAGTTTTTAACTACTTCTGAACCTTTTAGTTCTACATTTTCATTAGGCGCAGCTAAATAAGTTATACAACGATACTTACTAAAACCACTATTTTCTGGTGAGACCCATTCACGATAAACTCCACCATGAATTAACACAGTATCACCTGCAAGAGCCACTCTTGCTCCTTTTGAAATAGTTAGAAAGGGTTTTGCTTCTGTGCCTTCATTTAAATCTGAACCTGATTTAGAAATATGCCACGTTCTAGCTGATGCACAGACTGACATTAATAAAAATGAAGATAAGAGTAATAATCTAAACTTTTGCATATTATTTTAATTAAATATTTAATTATTGAACAATGTCTTGATGAGTAATAATAAAATTAACTATCTTTTCTGGATCTCTTAAACTATGAGGATGGTGATCAATACCAGGTTTAATGATTACATCAATAGATCCTCCTAATTTTTCATAAGCTTCTTTTACTTTCTTTAGGTTATCACTATATGGAACAGTATTGTCAGAATCACCACATACACCTAAAATAGGTATTTTATATTCTGCTAACTTAGGAATAATCTGCAATACATTTCCTTTAAAATCATGATTAACTTCTTCATCTTTAACATTCCATAAATCTAAAAAATTATTCCAAAGACGCTTTCTCGCGCGTCCTGGCCAGCTTACTATATCACAAACAGGAGCATCTACATATAAACAAGCTACTTGTTCAGGATATACGGCAGCCCAATTAAAGGCATAATATCCCCCTCTGCTAAATCCTTCAATCGTTACTTTCTTTGAAAGGTTATAGTTAATTACCATAGCATCATAGAACATCTTGCCATCAACTACAGCTTGTGGATTACCATAAGAATGTGTTACATCTAAATACACGATATGAAATCCAAGTTTTAACAAAGCCTCATCAGCATATGCATAGGCCCCAAAGAATGCAGGTCTCCAAATCCAAGGACGTCCAGGAGCTGCTTCTTTAGGTTCCACTACTATAGCATGTCTTCCTCGAGTGATAAAATCATAACGATTACAACCATTCCATTTAGAGATTTTTCCAGGGAATGGTTGATTTACATTATATTCAGGTGCCTTTTTTCCTATAAACTTTTTGTAAATAGTAGCTGCTATAATCTCTGCTCCTAAAGCATTAGGATGTACACCATCAACAAAGTATTTAGGAAATGGAAGCAAAGCATCATATAAATCTATCTGCGAAAGATTCTTTTCTGTGGCTACTTGTTTTACCATTGGGACAACTTCATCTGCCACAACATCCTGTTGAATCCTGAAATTAGGACGCATAACAGGAACAGGTAGACATAAATATATCTTTGGATGAGAAGGAAGAGATTCAAAAGAAGAAATAAGTGATTTTAAGTCATCTTTAAATTCATCCTTAAAGCACCAATTGTAAGCTTTACTATCATTAGTACCCAATTTTATGGTAACAATATCTGGATTAAAAGTCAAAGCTTCCTTATATTCTTTACGCTTTACATATGGTTTATTTCCTTTATGTAAGCATGTACAACCACTTACACCAAAATTTCTAACATCATAGCCCTCTCCTAACATTTGTTGTAAAATACTAGGATAACTATTCTGAAATCGATTCTTAATTTTTGCTCCATATGTTATACTATTACCAATACAAGCTACTTTTATAGGCTCTTTTTTATTCTGACCGACTACTAAAGTAGAGCAAAATAAAAGACAACATAAAACAATTAATCTAAAATAATTTATTTTCTTCATTCGACTTATTATTAATAAATATTAGCATTACGATGGTCTCCGATACGATATTTGATAGTTCTTTTAAGTGGAATACTCATTCCATTAGTCTCTTCCAACCAATCATACAATTCATTAGTTAATTCAAGAACTATATCCTGATGATCTGGATCTGCTATTAAATTATTCATTTCATATGGATCATTCTGCAAATCATAGAGCTCATTAGTATCCCAAATTCCTTGATATCTTATTAATTTATAACGATCTGTACGAACACCAAACATAGTTGGGGTATGTGGAAAATCATATTCCCAATAATACTCATAGAAAATCTTCTTACGCCAATTCTTAACTTTTTTACCTTGTAATTGTTTTAAGAATGAGAAGCCTCTCATTTGCTTAGCTTTTTTCACATTACAAGCCTCCATAATAGTAGGAGCAATATCGATATTTTGAACAATATCTTTTACTTCTGTCCCAGGTTTAATCATTCCCGGGCAATAAGCAAGCATTGGCACACGAACAGATGCTTCATAAAAGTTTCGTTTATCAATCAAACCATGTTCTCCCCATTGAAAACCATTATCCCCCATGTAAATTACCAGAGTATTTTTATCTAAACCTGTATCTTTCAAATACTTAAGAACCTTACCTATATATCTATCCATAGAAGTAATATCTTCACAATATTTACGACACTCATTTTCATAAGTAGAGCGACCATGATAAGAATAATCTACCCCCATGCCAACTCTCACGCTGTCTTTTAACCCAATCAGGCATACGGCCAGGACCATACCAATCATCAATACGTGGACGACCAGTAGAATCTTTTGAAGGATCTGTCCCCTCTCCGTAATATGGAGTATAAAAATTAGCTGGTTTAGGAATAACTTCATCTTTATACATTCCTTTCTCTCCTTTATCAGCGATGAAAGGATCATGTACTGCTTTATGTGAAAGATAAACGAAGAAAGGTTTCTTTTTATTTTTTTCAATAAAATCTATAGCATGATTAGTCAATAAATCAGTAACATAAGCCGTTGAATCATATTTTACAGGAGTTCCATCAACATTCATTTCAACATTATAATATGTCCCTTGTCCTGCTAAACACTCCCAATGATTAAATCCAGGTTGTGGATCCCATCCAGTATCACCCATATGCCATTTACCAAAGAAAGCTGTTTTATAGCCTGCTTTTTGTAAATATTCTGGGAAGAATATTAGATTATCTGGAGTTGGAGCTATATTATCAACCACCTTATGTTCATGAGAATAAAGTCCCGTTAAAATAGAAGCCCTACTAGGTGATGATAATGATGTAGTTACAAATGCATTTTGTATATATGCTCCATTCTTAGCCATAAAATCCATATTTGGAGTCTTCAACCACGGAATCGTGCCTAAAAATCCCATATAATCATATCTATGGTCATCACTTAAAATAAAAATAACATTTTTAGGTTGATTATTACCTGCTGGTTTGATAGTAATATTATCAACAGCGTTCGCATGCATGCTTATCAACGCAAAGCCTGCAATATTTAAAAGTTTATTCATTAGATTAATATTTAATTTATAACATTAGTTCTTTTCCTGCTTTCAAGCTTACTAATTTTTTCCCTATCTTTACTTTTACGGGATAATTAGCAGAACACTTCCACACTCCATTTTCTTGATAAACAGCTGCATACACAGGAAGTCCATCAACTGATTCTATAGTTATATCTCCACAAGATACTTGTACACCATTACCAAGATACAGAGATATGAGTTTTCCATTAATTTTTGAAACTTGAGCGAAGACTCCATTTAATTTTATATCTTCTGCTCTGCATTTTTTACTCTCTCCAGCACTTACAAAATAATCTTTACGACCATTTTTAGCAGATACTTCTAAGGCAATAGCATCATGGTCAGCATTCATCGACCTAACACTCTTAACCAGTTCATGGTCACCATTATAAGCCTCATATACGCCAACAAAAGGATGTTCTTGTCCATTTACGCCATCCTGTCTAACCAAAAGAGTTGGGGTACGATGTGGGGCAATACAACAATCATTTGGAGTTAGCCCATGAGTAAATGTCGATGAAGGTGCAGTCATACTATAGACCTCTCTTTCTGTATTAGAAGGCATCCATAGTTTTGAATACAACTGATTAGGGAAAGTCCATTTTGCTACATAAGTATTTGCTATCTTTATTCTTTGAAAATCATCAAACCATTTATAACCTGCACTATAAGTTTTATCTAATTTCTCAATTTTTTCCAAAGGCAATGTTTTCCCATTAGCATCTTCCAATGTTAAATTAAGACCAACACCATGCATTATATAATCATTTTCATTCTGATTCGAACGAAACATATCAACATAATAACCTGCATCTTTACTTGTACGCATCATCACTATTAACCTGCGCTTTTCAGACGCCTGAACATCTGCGAAATTTAAATATGGAGTAAGTGCATCTTCTTTCATATATTCATCTACTGCCAATACTGGTTCCATTCCAATAATTTTAATATCTCCACTAGTATAACCAGGTAAAATAGTATTCGCGCCAGTAGCTTTTTGATGATATGCATAATCTTTACTCCAATAAGATTCATAAGCTGCAGCATCCGGAGCTAATGCATAACCTTGTCCATAAAACTGTACAGCCAATCCATTCTCTACTAAATGAGACCTTTTTTTGCCACCATATAACATAGCCATTAATTGCTTCTTTCCTACTCCATTTTTCATAATTATCATTCTATGTGTAGGGGAATAAGAAGCTCTTTCTGGTTCTATAGGTTCATCAATATTCAAAGCATCTACATAAGTACATATTCCTTCCCATGACGCATCCGATCTTCTATAATTACCACTTTGAATACCAATAAGAATAGCTGCTTCCATCTTTTTTTCAGATTCTCTATCTCCTATCTGACGATAATAAGGTAATAAATTTTCAAAAGTCTCATAATACGGACTTCCTCCTCTTCCATCACCAAATACTATCAAATTTCCTCTACTATCCATCCAAGGAAGAACGGCTAGAGCTGCCTTCTGCATAACTGGATTATCTTGAATAATATCAATACCTGCACGTTGTAGCAATACACGCCATTGAAGGATAGAATTTACAGTACCGAAACTATATCCTGGAGATTCTGGCCATAAACCTGTTACAGAATCATAATGTGCCAACATACCTGGTAGATCCACTCTATATTTAGTAGACTCCTTCAATAAAAAATGCAAATAATATTCACGACCTTTACCATCAGCATAAGCATCATTAGATTTTAACATAAGTATAGGTCTAATTATAACATTCCATCCATTAACATTCCAATTCCCCTGGCTACCTCCACGAATCATTCCTAAATTGATAAAACGTTTCAACACTTCGCTAGTCACATCATCTAAAGAACCTACTGCTTTTATATTTTTATTAAGATGTTCTTGCATATAATCATGCAGAAAATCATAAATCACAGAAGCATGTGAACCTAGATTATCGTGAATCTGTTCATAATCATAATAGCCACATATACCACCTGGTTCCCATCCACCTAAACCTTTAGTAGAACGAGTAGGATCTTTAATTGGATTCATATAATAAGTTCCTATAAGCCATGTTTGATAAACATCGGAAGCCATCGAAGCATATTTTTCTTCTCCTGTTATCCAATAAAGAAAAGCTGACTTTTCAGCTAATTCAAGAATTTCCTGATTATTCAACCTAATCATATGTCCACTTTTTTTATATGAGACTTTAACAGGTGGATTATCAGGATTTAATTTATCTATACCCAACATATCACCAGACTCATTATAAGGAATACGATCTTTTAATGGAACATTTACATATTTATTCCAAACACGCATACCAGGCATTCGGACTGTTGGCACTGGAGCATTTCCTTCGCCATAATCCCAATTTTGTTTTTTAAGATAACACTGAGTATAACGTTCACCTTTTTTCCAATACATAGATAGACGTGACCTAAGCCAATCTGGATCTTTTAGATTAAGATCTGCATAAGGTTCTACATAATTTTTTAATCTCTGATAAGCTTCTCGAGCCCAAGGGACATTTTTAATTTTAGCCTCAATCTTTGGTTTATCAGTGTTACTTACATATAAACGCGGATAATTATCAGATGCATACGATGTTACAGATAATATGCTGATAAATAATAATAAGGAGATATATCTTTTCATACTATTGAATTTTATTTTTAAGTTATCATATAGTAAAACTAACTTTTAATACGAAGAAGCTACTTAATGATACTTAATCAAAATTCATTTTTTCTTAAAATTCAGAAAAGATTTTATCCTCTTACATAACAATTAACCTATTATCAAAGACGAAATAAAAATTTAAGATATGTGCTGGCTATTTTTAAGACGTTTAACATATTCATTAGGAGTAACTCCTGTAACTTTTTTAAATGAATTAAAGAAACTTGTTCTACTACTAAAACCACATTTCTCAGCAACAGCCTCAAGTGTATATTTATCCATATCTAAAGATTTAACCATTTTTTTAAATTCATTGATACGATATTCGTTGATAAAATCATAATATGTTACTTTTAGATATTGGTTAAAAATATATGATAAGTTATACCTACTAATGCCACATAATTTAGACAAGTCTCCCAATTTTAGGCCTGAATCTATATATGGACGATTTTTTTTCATACATGCTTTAAGCTTAAGAACAAATTCCTCACATTCAGCCTTACTTATTGTATTCCCTTTATATTTTTGTTTATTTACATCATCATTCTGATAGAAAGCTTTAATTGCTTTTTTAAGTTTACTCCCATAATGTTTGATAATTATACGCCATATTAAATACAGGGTAATAATAATAAGGAAAATAAATAATATTTTTTTCCAAAGTAAATAGCCAATTGTGAAATGAATACTAGAAACTGACTTATCATTACCTGGAATTCTACAGATAAAAGTATAATCGCCATCTGGTAGATTATAGTAATTTACCTCATTCTTACCAGTAATAAACTTCCAATCATCCTCAAAACCTTTAAGCATATATTCAAAATTTATAGAAGAAGGATCAGTATATGTAGGGCAAGCAAATTGAATAAATAAATCAGAGATACTTGAAGGAAGTGAAACAGTCAACTGCTTTTCTTTATGTCTACGTATAACATGTTTAGATAGAGAAACTCCATCTGCTTTAAAATTCGTAAAATATATAGGATATGGATGACGCACCACTTTACTTGCCATAGAAGGATCTATCCTTTGCAATCCTCTTGCATTTCCAAACCATAAAATTCCTGAAGTATCTTTATAAGCAGCATTAAAGCTAAAAGTAGGTGATGAAATACCATCACTATAATTATATAAGACATAATGTCCATTATTATATAATCTTAATAAATGTTGCATACTTCCAATCCAGAGTGATTCGAAATTATCTTCTACTATAAACATTGGAGATGAGTCATTAATAGCCTCTGGTATTTTCAAAACATGGAGATTACTCATATTTAAATCTGACACCATAATTTCCCCATGATCAGGTAAAAAGTAAAGAAGATGTTGCTTATTTTCATAAACTTGACGTATCTTTTTATTGTTAACAAAACCTTGAGGAAAAATTTCTGTACGAATACTAGCTGAAGATGGATCATAAATAGCCATACCATTTTCAGTACATATCCATCCCTTATGCTGACTATCAAAAAATATCTCATAAACATTACCATCCATCAAAGCTGAATTCCTATGGTTATAAGACTTAAGCTCTTTCTCTCCATCATAACAATATAAACCTTCAGATGTCCCTATCCAAAGATTACCTTTCCAATCTTTAGCAAACTTAAAAATATGTCCATTCTTAAAAACAGGATATGTAGAATCAAAATCTTTAATCCGGGCTGTGTTAGGATCCATTACGTACATACCTCCACCATAAGTTCCTATATAATAGAGACCTTTATATTTCTTTACTGCCAAAATTAATTTCGATCTTAATTTAGGAGTACTGATTTTATTTTTATCTTCCTGCACATAAAATAGTCCATCTCTTGTTCCTATAAGTTTTTCTTTCCCGTCAATGGAAAAAGTTCGCACAAAATAATTAGCAGAAGTAAATTCTGCAAAACTATAAGTATGGAATAAATTACTGCTATAGAGTGAATAATCTAAACCACTCTGATAAAAACCTATCCAAATAAGCCCTTCCTTATCTATTAGTAATGAATAGACAGAATTAGATCGTATCATATTTGGAGAATTCAACTGATGAGTGAATGATTTAACTATCTTACCCGTTTTATTTGAAACAAAATGAACCCCATTGCCATCTGTACCTACATATAATAAATCTTTGCCATCTGTAGAAAGTGTCGAAATAACATTGCAATTCAAATCAGGTCCAGTACTGAATTTTTTAAATTTTACATCAAATTTAAAAAGTCCTTGTGTCATAGTACCCAAATAAACATTATTTCCCAAACATGCTAAATTAGAGAAACGCGAAATAGATTTATTATAATAGCTTCCAATAAGTTCATTTCCTTTAATCGCGAAAAGACCATTATAAGTAGACAGCCATAATACTCCATTTTCGTCTTTAGCCAAATCTGTAATATGATTACTTTCTGATAGGATATTAGTTGAAAGGTAAAATGTTCGGACAATATTATTATCCTTAATAATAAATAAACCTTTATTCGTAGCTATATAATAAACATTATTAAGTTTGAGAATCTTATTAACAGATACATTTATCTTATCTTCAAAAAGTCGTGTGAATCGACCATTAAAGCTATTAATTTTCCACAATCCAATGCCATTTCCAACAAGCAATGAACCTTTTTCATAAGAAATGATAGAATTGACACGCTTTTTATGACTATCTACTCCTGGTATAGGAAACGAAGTAACATTAAAACCATCAAATCTATTTACCCCTAAATCACTACCAATCCACACAAATCCCAGGGTATCTTTATAGATTTCATTCACACAAAGATCAGACAATCCATTACTTACAGAGATTCCTCTAAAATTAGGAGAAGAGACTTGGGACAAAGATATGGATGGAATCCATAAAAATAATATAATATATAAAAGTACTTTTTTCATATAGGCATACCAATTATTAATAGGTCAATTACACAAATTTACACATTTTTTTCCAATTGGCATAAAGATGTAAACAGAAAAAAAGGACATCAAAATAATTTGACATCCTTTTTCATAGTCTTCTAAGTTAAATCAATTTAAATACAGACTATTTTTATACAAGATTATTGAAAGAATTAATTCGACTTTACTTTAACACCAAATGCACAATATGTAAGATAGAATGCACATAATAGCAATACAAAAATTCCAGCAGTAATAGTTGAAAACATATCTGTAGCCAATCCGATAAAAGGAGTAGCTGCTCCCCCACCTGCGACAGCGGTTATCATCAAACCAGAAATAACATTTGCCTTATCTGGTTTTGTTTGTACTGCCATAGAAAAAATAATAGGAAAAATACAAGAACAAAGAAAACCTATAGCCCCAATTAATGCCAATGTAATGCTTTCACTCCATCCACCAATCGCCAATAAGACGATAACTACAATACAAGCTACTATATTATAACGATAATATTTAATTTCATTTATTTTTGTCATCATAAATACTCCCAAAAAGGCACCTGCTGTACGACAGATAAAATAAATCTGAGGAGCTATACCAGCTTCTGTGACATCCCATCCAAAACGCTGAATCATTATTTTAGAACTTGTAAAATTAGTTCCTACATCAATAGCTACAACAAAGAAAATACCAAGCATAAGTAATAATATCTTAGTATCTTTTAGTAAAGCAAAAGTCTTAGAAAAAGTTACATCTGTAGACTGTTTCTCTTCGCGTGGTATATGAGAAAAAGTTAACCAAAGTGCTGATATTAAAGTTATAACGCCTAAAACAGGGAAAGCTAAATACCAATTATTTTTATCTCCACCACCTAGTACATTAACTGCAAATAACATGATAAAGGGTCCTGAGAAAGAAGATAATGCTTTTACTACTTGTCCTGCTGTAAGACTAGATGTTAGCAGTTTCTTATTAGTTACTACATTATTAACAAGTGGATTTTCTGACACTTGTAATATAGCATTTCCTATTCCAAGTGCAGCATAACCTATTAAACATGCCCAACTAGTTCCAACTAAAGGTACCATCATACCTATAATCGTTACACCCATACCAAATAATACTGTATTTTTTCTTCCCCAAGTATTCATTTTAATTCCTATGGGAACTCCCAAAAATAAGAACCATACAAATACCATAGAAGGCAGAAAACCTGCCATAGTTTGACTCCATCCAAAGGCTTGTGCCGCATAATCTGACGAAATACCAACTATATCACAGAAACCCTGGATAAAGAAGGCAAATAAAATAGCACTAATGGCCGTTAATTGTTTTGCTTTCATTAAATCTTATTTTAGTTTTATAAGAGTTAATACGAGTGAGAACAAAAAATTACGTAATCATTTTTAAAAATATTGCACAAAAAAAAAGAGACATCCTCTGCTACAATAGATATCTCTTTTTTGTGTACTAAAACCTAAACCTATTATATAGATGCAGGTAATGTATATTTCGTTGCATCAAATTTAGAAAAATTTTAATATTTTATCATTTTATCGCTTTTTTAGCAGGAAAATAGGCAAAAAACAAACCTATCAGAGATACTGATAATAGAATTAAAAGTAGATCTGAAATTTTTACTACTACAGGATATGCTGATACGACGAAATTACCAGGCATATCTATAACACCAAAGTATATTTGCACAAAACATAATAGTAAGCCCAAAACGACACCTATTATCATTCCTATAAGTGATATTTGCCATCCTTCAAATAAAAATATTCTTTTAATTAACGAATCACTAGCACCCATACTTCTTAGAACCTTTATATCATCATGCTTTTCAATTACCAGCATAGTAAGTGACCCCAATATATTACAGGAAATAATTATAATTATGAAAAGTAATATACTATATACTGCTATACGCTCATAACTCATCATCTTAAAAACAGTTTCATGCTGTTGAAACTTATTTTTAACATAAAAATTATTTCCTAATTTTTTCTTTAGCCTTCTTTGATAAGAGTCTATATCTGTCTTATCCTTAAGATTTAATTCTACCGTAGATATCTCTGTAGTGTAATTTAATAACTCACGAGCACAGTCTATAGGTACTATGATATATTTACTATCGAATTCCTTTTCTATACCAACCAAGGCTGAAGGATAGACTTTAATTTTATTCAGCGCTCCCATAGGATTCATTATAGAAACAGTACTATGTCGCTTGGGAAAATATATTTCTATAGGACTGACGAATCGAGGACTCATTTGCATCTGACGAGCAAGTGTAAAACCCACTATAGCTTCTGGAATCTGACCTTTATAAATCTCAAATTTACCTTCTTTTACATAGTCTCGAAGTTCTGTTGAATTTATAAAAGAGCTATCGACTCCTTTAATTCTAGCTACACTCTGCTCTCCTGAATATTTAATGAAAACATTCTCTTCTATAATTTCTGAATATGATATTAAACTTGAATCAGATTTTATTTTTTTGAATACATCTAAACTACTATCGAAAGTTTTACCTTTAGTAGAGCTGATTATTAAATCTGCTCCTGTATGACCATACATACGCTCTACTAAGTCATCAAAGCCATTATAAACAGAAAGAACCACTACTAAAGCCATCGTACCTATAGATACTCCTATCATGCTAATAATAGAAATAATATTAATCACATTGTGTGATTTCTTGGCGAACAGGTATCTCTTAGCTATAAATAATGGTAATTTCATTAGATATCAGAGCTTGTATTATTTCTTTAGTAATTCATCTATATGTTCTACATAATCTAAAGAATCATCAAGTCGAAATACAAGTTCTGGCACTATGCGAAATTGTTTTGCTATTTTACGACCAAGTTCTCCACGAATAGATTTTACCTGGCTTTCTATAATTTCCATTACTTTCTCTCCTTTTTCAGAAGGGAAAATACTCACATATACTTTAGCTACAGCTAAATCTGGACTAATATCTACTCCACTGACAGTGACCATGGCTCCATCATATACAGCCATACCTTTAGATCTAATTATCTCGGCTAAATCGCGCTGCAATTGACGAGATACTTTTAATTGTCTTGTACTTCCTCCTTGCATAATTAATTAAATTTAAGAATATAATAATTCTTTTTTCCTCTTTGGATAAGAACATATTTTTCGTCCATAAGATCCTCTGATGAAAGGCTACGATCTATGTCTGTGCATTTATCTTTATTAATAGCTAAACCATTGCCCTTTATCATCTTCCTGCATTCTCCCTTTGAAGGGAATACATTAGTTTCTACAGCTAGAAGGTCTATAATATTTACACCTAATTTATCTTTAGATAATTCAAATTGAGGGACTCCTTCAAATACAGACAGGAATGTCCTTTCGTCTAAATCACGAAGATCGCTAGATGTTGATTTTCCGAATAAAATCTGAGATGCTTTTACTGCTTTGTTATATTCTTCCTCTCCATGAACCATTACAGTAATTTCTTTAGCTAACATTTTTTGAAGTATTCTCATATGAGGAGCTTCATCATGTTCTTTAATAGCTGTATCAATTACATCTTTAGATAGCATAGTAAAGATTTTAATGTACTTTTTAGCATCTTCATCTGTTACATTTAACCAAAATTGATAGAATGTATAAGGTGAGGTATATTCAGGAGATAACCAAATATTACCTTTTTCCGTTTTGCCGAATTTTCCGCCATCTGCTTTTTTGATCAAAGGACAAGTCATCGCATATGCCTCTCCTCCTAGTTTACGACGAATGAGCTCAGTACCTGTGGTAATATTACCCCATTGATCACTTCCTCCCATCTGCATTTTGCAACCATTGTGCTCATATAGATGTAAAAAGTCATTTCCTTGTACTAGTTGATACGTAAATTCTGTAAAAGACATTCCTTCCCTTGTCTCACTTGAAAGTCTTTTTTTAACAGAATCTTTAGACATCATATAGTTTACAGTAATATGTTTTCCAATATCACGAATAAACTCTAAGAAAGAAAAGTCTTTCATCCAATCATAATTATCTACCATGACAGCAGCATTTGGCTTATCACTATCGAAATCAAGGAAATGAGATAATTGTGCTTTGATAGCAGCTTTATTATGACTAAGAGTAGCTTCATCTAATAAATTTCTTTCATTAGATTTCATCGAAGGATCTCCTATCATACCAGTAGCTCCACCGACTAAAGCAAATGGTTTATGTCCACAATTCTGAAAATGTTTCAACATCATAATACTTACTAGGTGACCTATATGAAGTGAATCTGCTGTTGGGTCAATACCTACATAAGCAGCAGTAGCTTCTTTCATTAAAAATTCTTCGGTACCTGGCATTATATCTTGGATCATGCCTCTCCATTTCAATTCTTCTACAAAATTTTTCATCTTCTGTATATATTTCTCTGTTTTATTTCTTATTTAGGGCAATAATCTATATAATACCCTGATTATCAGTCTATTTTATTTTCATAAATTAGCACACAAAGATAGTCAGAAT
>Ga0172377_10000845_pt1 | contig 29985 bp, 24 predicted proteins | sample Pumphouse3metaG_FD_119749 | JGI IMG/M metagenome (GOLD analysis project Ga0172377, IMG submission 119749) | Leachate microbial communities from a municipal landfill in Southern Ontario, Canada - Pumphouse #3 metaG | ecosystem: Engineered > Solid waste > Landfill > Unclassified | place: Canada... | reverse complement strand
ATTCAATCCACATTCTTCCTCAACTTCTCTAATTGCTGTTTGATCAATTTCTTCATTATTCTCTTTATGCCCTTTTGGAAGATCCCATTTTCCATTACGATAAATAAATAATAATTCATTTTTAGTGTTTCTAACTAATCCGCCTGCTGCTTGAACAAAGACGAATTTTTTCATACATTCAATTAAGACTTTTGAAACATCTAAATCACTAACATGAAGAATAATACTCTTTTTATTAGGGACTTCCTTTAATAAATCAGAAAATGGTATTTCTATGAAATTATTCCTATTACATTTAATAATCTCTTTACCATCAACATTTAAGGTTTCAAATGTTTGATTTGTTATACAAACACTATGATATTTGGTGAATATTTTATATTTTTGCATCATGAAAATGAATAATGATACAGCCATTCAAGCCGCTCGATTTCTTTTGCAAATTAAAGCAATTAAATTGAATAATGAAAATCCATTTACATGGGCCTCTGGTAGAAAATCTCCAATTTATTGCGATAATCGCATAACTCTTTCATATCCAGAAATAAGAACTTTTATTCGTCAACAATTTGTTTCAATTATAAACGAACATTTTGCTGAAGTTGATGTTATTGCAGGAGTTGCAACAGGAGGAATTGCACAAGGAGTTTTGGTTGCACAAGATATTGGAAAGCCTTTCATCTATGTTCGTCCTGAAGAAAAGAAACATGGTCTGACAAACAAAATTGAAGGTGTTGTTAAGGAAGGACAAACAGTTTTGATTATTGAAGACTTAATTTCAACAGGGAAGAGTAGTCTTCAAGTTGTTGATTCTTTAAGAGAAGTAGGATGTGTTGTTAAAGGAATGGTTGCAATCTTTACATATGGATTGGATGTTTCTTTGAATGCTTTCAATGAAAAAAATGTCCCTCTTTTTACAATAACAGACTATGATACTTTAATTGATACTGCCAAAGAAGAAACTTATATTAAAGACGAAGATATATCTTCTTTAAACAATTGGAAAATGAATCCAGAAAAGTGGTCAGAAGAAAGAATGAATAAATAATATTAATTCAAAAATAACCTATAAGGCGTTATCTAACTAACGCCTTTTTTTATATAAATTTATGACAAAAGTAGAAAGCAAAGTTGTAGAAATAAATTCAGATGCAGAAAAGATTTTTAATTTCCTTTCTGACTTCACTAATTTTTCACTACTCCTACCCGATAAGGTTGAAAATTGGAAAGCAACAAAAGAAAAATGTTCATTCACCATAAAGGGTTTGACTGATTTTGGAATGAAAATTTCTGAAAAAACTCCGTTCACATCAATTTTGATAACTAATGATGAAGAGGTTAGCATGCCTGTAAAGTTTACTTTTAATTGGAATTTTTCTTCCTCAAAAGATAATAAAACTGAGGTTAATGCTGTTTTTAATTTAGATATTAACCCTATGATGGCAATGATGGTTAAAAGTCCACTTAAAAACTTTGTGGATGTGTTGGTCGATAAATTAAAAGAAAAAATCGAACAAGACCTATAAAATGAAACAGTTCACTACATTTATTTTATTAATTCTACTTTCTCAAGTAATTTATTCGCAAGAGAAAAACATTTTGGATTATGACCCATGTAGTGAAACTATCAATAAGAAATCATTAAAGAAATTTGAAAAAGCCAATTCGGCATATTTGAAGGGGGAATTAAAAGAGGCCTCAGAAATCCTACGAAAACTAATGATTGATGAGCCAGAGTTTGCTTCACCATATTATATTGTTGGATTAATTGGAGCACAGAAATCAAACCCAGCAACCATCGAAAAGAATTTTTCCAAAGTTATTGAAATTTGCCCCGAATATTCAAATCCAATACTTTTTTATTATCTCGGTCTAATAGATTATACCTACGAAAGATTTGATTCTTGTTTAAAGAATTTTAATACCTTCAAAAAACTTGCTCAAGATGATCCAAATATAACTGATAGTTTAATATTTGAAGCAGAAAACTACATAGAATGGTCTGAATTTATAACAGAAACAAAATCAAATCCAGTTGATTTTAAGCCTTCTAAAATAAACAATATTTGCACAAGTGAAGACGAGTACCTCCCATTTATTTCATTAGATAAGGAAAAGATTTTCTTTACAAGAAGACAATATGTTAAAACAAATTCCGAATCTACTTTCTATGAAAAAGCAAATGTTGAGATGAAAGAGATTTTCAGCTTGGCAACTCTTCAAACAAATGGAATGTACGACAAAGGATTTCCTCTTCCAGAGCCTTTCAATGATTCATATAATGAAGGAGGGGCAACTCTAACTGCTGACAATAGAGATCTTTATTACACTGTTTGCCAACCTAAGGAAGATTATTTGAATTGTGATATCTATCATTCACAATGGTTAGGAGAATATTGGAGTGACATAAAAAACTTAGGTAATAACGTAAATAATTTAGGAACTTGGGAATCACAACCATGTATATCTCCCGATGGCAAAACCCTCTATTTTGTTTCCAATAGAGCAGGAGGATATGGCGGATTAGATATTTGGTATTCGAAGAAGCAAAAGGATCTTTCTTGGTCAAAGCCAATAAATGCAGGAGCAAAAATAAATACCCCACTTAATGAAAAAGCCCCTTTTGTTCATCCTGATGGAGTTAGCTTTTATTTCTGTTCAACAGGTTGGAGAGGTTTAGGAGGATATGATTTATTTTATCTTCGTTTGGATGATAACAAAATGAAAAGACCAGTAAACCTTGGATATCCAATCAACACGGAGGGAGATGAAATTGGAGTATATGTTACTTTGGGAAACGAAATGGCATACTTTGCTTCAAACAATATTGAAGGAAATTCAAATTGGGATATTTATGAATTTGAACTTGACAATAAATATAAACCATTAAACGCCAAAATGCTAAAAGGGAATGTTTCAGATATTTCAAATGATGGTGTTGGAGCCGAGCTTGAACTCACAAGAATATCAGACAAAATCCAATCAAATTATGATATTGATCCCTTAACAGGAAATTTCGCATTAGTGGTTTTAGAAGATGAATCATATATTTTAAAAGCCAAAAAGGAAGGGTTTGCGTTTGAATCAAAGCTAATTACAAAAGAAACAATTGAAAAGGAAAAACCTATTGAATTGGAAATTAAGGAGCTTAAGGTGGGAGAAAGTTATGTTATCAAAGATATTTTATTTGCTACCAACTCATTTGAAATAGCTCAAGAATCTCAACAAATTATAAACGCCTTTATTGAGTATTTGAATGAGTATCCAAAAATTAGATGCACAATAGAAGGACATACCGACAATATAGGTTCGGAAGCAGACAATTTAGTCTTATCAGAAAACCGTGCCAAAGCAGTTGCAGATTATATTATAAAAAGCCGAATTAGAGAAGATAGAATTAAGTATAAAGGCTATGGTACAAAGAAACCAGTTGCCGATAATTCCTCTGAAGAAGGTAGAGCAAAAAATCGTAGAACTGTTTTCAAAATAGATTCAATGTAGGGGGAATGAAATAAGAAATACAATAAAAAATATTTTATTACTGTATTTCTTGTATTTCTTTTTTAATCCTTGTCCAACGTTCAGAGTCCATTTTAGCTCCATAAACTTCAATCACATTGCCTGCAAGAATACTTCCCATTTTTCCACAATATTCTAAATCCTTATCAATGGAAAGTCCTGATAAAAATCCTGCTGCATACATATCCCCTGCCCCTGTTGTATCAACACGAGCTCTTTCTTTTTCATTAATTCTAATTTCTATATTTTTTGACTTAATCAAAGATCCCTTCTTACCAATTTTCACAACAGCAATTTCGCAATAATCAGCAATAATATTAATTGCCTGTTCTGCTTCCAATGAAGTAAAAGCCTTTGCTTCTTCTTCATTTGCAAAAATTATATCAACATATTTGCATATTTGTTTCAAAAAATCAAGATTTTCCTCAACAACATTATAGCTTGCAAAGTCAATGGAAACTATTAAACCTTGCTGTTTTGCCAATTCTATTGCCCTACTAATTAAATTGTGGTTAACAATTAAATAGCCTTCAATATGAAATATATCATATCCTTCAAAAAGTTCTTTTGTTAAAAGCTCAGCCTTAAGTTCAATTGCAGCACCAAGATGAGTTGCAAATGTTCTTTCTCCATCTTGAGAAATTAGTGCTATTGCACAGCCGGTTGAAGTTGTTTCACTTATAAAAAATTTAGGCTCAATTGAGTTCTCTAACATATCCTTTGCGTAAAACTGACCAAGAGAATCATCGCCTACCATTCCTATATAACCTGATGGAATTCCCAAATTTGCTATTCCGTTTGCAGTGTTTGCAGCCGAGCCACCTGTTTGTATTTTTGAATTCAAATGAGAGGTTAGCTCTTGAACCTTTTCAGAAATTTCTTTATCTACTAATTGCATACTTGCCTTTGGGAGATTAAGCATTTCGAGAGTAGAGTCTGTTTCTAATTGTGTAATAATATCCACTAAGGCATTGCCTAAACAAAGTACTTTCTTTGACATATTTTAGTTTATTTTAAGTTTAAAAACCGAACAAAAGTACGAATATTTTTTATTTTTCATGTATTTATTTTCACATAAGTCTTATATATTTCTCCCTCGTGCGTGATTTCTTGTTTACACTCAATTTAATAAGCTTTACAACTGCAAGGATAAGCTTTCAAACTCTAATGATAAGCTTTCAAACTATTTTTCCTTGATTTAAATCTCATTCAAATGTATGTCTTAGTATAATTCAAATATATATCTTAATATTGTTGGAATGTACATCTTAGCTTTCTGAGATGTACATCTTAGCAGTGTTGAGATGTACATCTGAGGGATGCTGAGATGTACATCTCAGCAAGATTTAAATCAAGTTAAAATAGTTGGAAAGCTTATCCGTGAAGTTGGAATGCTTATTAGTAGAGTTTTAGATAAGGAGTTTTGGGGATTAAGTCCTTATTAAAATAGCAAATTATTAGCAAATAAAAAAGTCGCTTCATAAGATTGAAAGCGACTTTAAAAAATCATTTTATTTAGTTTGTAAGAGTTTTATTCCTTATTTTATCCGAGATAAGATTGAAGAATGTGGCTACGAGATGTATGTTTCAATCTTCTAATTGCTTTTTCTTTAATTTGACGCACTCTTTCACGAGTTAAATCAAACTGCTCTCCTATTTCATCTAAGGTCATTGGCGGGTAGCCTTCTAAGCCGAAAAACATTTTAAGAATATCGGCTTCTTTTGGAGTTAAAGTTGAAATTGCTCTATTTATCTCCATTCTTAAACTTTCATACATTAGTTCGGCCTCAGGGGTTGTGGTTTCTTCACTACGCATAAAGTCGTACATTGTATTGTCTTCATCGGTTGCAAGTGGAGCATCCATTGAAAGGTGTTTTCCACTATGTCGAAGACTTTCTCTAACCTCTTGGTCAGTTAAGTCAAGTTCTAATGCTACTTCTTCTGGATTAGGAGTTCTTTCAAATTCTTGTTCCAATTTGGCATAAGCTTTATTTATCTTGTTAAGAGATCCAATTTTGTTAAGAGGAAGACGAACAATCCTACTTTGTTCTGCAAGTGCTTGAAGGATTGATTGACGAATCCACCACACTGCATATGAAATAAATTTAAAGCCTCTTGTTTCATCAAAACGTTGTGCTGCTTTAATAAGACCTAAATTTCCTTCGTTAATAAGGTCAGGAAGGCTCATTCCTTGGTTTTGGTATTGTTTGGAAACAGAAACAACAAACCTGAGATTTGCTTTTGTAAGTTTTTCTAAAGCGGCATGATCTCCTAGTTTAATTTTTTGTGCCAACAAAACTTCCTCCTCAGGTGAAATCATTTCAAGCCTACCTATTTCTTGTAGGTATTTGTCTAAAGAAGTAATTTCACGGTTTGTAAGCTGCTTTGTAATTTTTAACTGTCTCATTTATATATATTTTATTAATATCTTGATAAACTAACTATAATACGAATCTTAATCTTGAGAGTTACAATAATAATTGTTTTTCTCTATTTCTTTTCTAACTACTTCTGGCAATAGATAGCGAATTGATTTATTTAATTTTATGTTTTCTCTAATGTAGGTTGATGAAATTTCAATCAGTGGTGCATTAATTTTATGTATGTTTTGAAAATTTAAATTTTTATTTGCTTTCGAATTAGTTCTCGGATAAACATATAATTCGTAATCATTTAAAATTTCTCTGTAGTCTTTCCATTTTTCAAAAGAATCTAAGTTATCTTCTCCAACAATTAAAACAAAGTCTTTTGTTTTGTGTTTGGACTTCAAATATTTCAGAGTATTTATTGTGTAGGAAGGTTTTGACAATTTAAACTCAATGTCAGAGGCTTTGAATTTATTGTTGTTTTTTATGGCAAGTCTAACTAATTTCAATCTAATAGTGTCATCTAACAAATCATTGGTATTTTTTAGAGGATTTTGAGGCGAAACTATAAACCAAATTTTGTTTAAATCAGTATTCTCTAAAATATAGTTTGCAATTATTAGATGTCCTAAGTGGATGGGGTTAAAGCTCCCAAAGAAAAGACCTATTCTTTCATTAGTTCTTCCTAACATATATTAATTTCTATAATAATACGTATGAAATTCCTTTTTGTTATAGAAAAAGAAGAAGTTACCAATTTTGTTGGAAACTTCTTCTTTTGACTATTATAATATTTTTATTATTCAGCCTTATAAGCTATGGTTTCAATTTCAATCAAAACTCCCATTGGAAGTTTTTCCACCGCATAAGCAGCTCTTGCAGGGAGCATTTCATTATAGTATTTTGCATAGATTTCGTTCATTGTTGCAAAATCATCCATTGAATTAAGTAAACAAGTGGTTTTAACAACATCCTTAAAATCATAACCTGCCTCATTAAGAATTGCTTTAATGTTTTGGAACACTTGTTCGGTTTGAGCAACAATTCCTTCTTCTACCTTTCCTGTTGAAGGATTAACAGGAATTTGTCCTGATATAAATAACATTCCATTTCCTGCTTTGATTGCCTGACTATAAGGTCCTATTGCTTTTGGAGCTTTGTCGGTATTGATAACTTTATTCATTATATATTGATTATTTTTTTATAACTATACTCTTTGTTGTTTGCTTGTCTTGCGAAGAAATTGTTATTAGATATGTTCCATTATCAAGACTACTCAAATCTAAATTTTTGTTATTAATATAAGTTGTTTCAAATCTAACTACTTGTCCTAAATTATTTACAACTCTTAATTGAACAGGTTTATTATAAGAAGATGTAATAATAATGTTTCCTTTTGACGGATTTGGATATAGCTTCATATCTAAATTAAATTCAATATCAGTTAATCCAAGATCATTAACAAAAATCTGTTTTTCCGAAGAATAGACTTCAGGACAATTATCTAATTGTATCTTTACACGATAGGTGTAAGTCCCATTTGTATCAATAACTTGAGAATATTGATTAGTAGTATGATTTATTGTTAACCATTCTCCTTGGTCAAACTTTCTTTCCCAATTTTTTATTGTGCCAATATGATTTGTTAATTTCAAAGTTCCTGTAGAATTTCCTTCAACAATTGTGTCATTAGTGGAATTAATTATCCCTCCCCATGAGTTTTTGATGTTGATTAAAATAATGTTTGAAGTATCTTTAATGTTGTTAGATATAACAATCCTGCGATAGAATGTGCTATCAAATAAATTTTCAGGCTGGTAGTTAATTTGATTATTAGTTTGGTTTGCGTCTGTCCATAAACCATTTCTTTGTTTTTGCTCCCATTTATATTCAAAGTTTCCATATCCTCCTGATGGTGTTTGACCAATAAGTTGCATAGGAGTTCCTTGTCCGCAAAATGCTTGATTGTCTGAAATTAAATTTCCAGAAATTTGAGGGAAAGTAGTTGTAAATACTTTTCTTGAACCATATTTTATTCCTACTGAAGTGATAAGATAGGTTCTATAATAATATGTAGTTTGTTCTGTGAGCGAGGTCAAATTGTAAGAATATGCTCCTGTTGAAGTGTCGGAGAGTGTAACTACTGAATCGTTAATTGTTGGCAATGTTGCGGGGTCGGTTGTGTAAACAAAACCTTTTTCAATCATATATCCATCTCCAAGTGTTAGAATTGAGCCATTAAGAGTTGCTCCATTATTATTAATTGATGTTGCATTTGAGGTCATTAGTGTACCTAAGCCATCGGTTGTTGTAAAATAATAAACTTGATTGGCATAAACTGTTCCTTCTGCATTTGTTGCATATGTTGAATAGTAAATTGTTGTGCTTGGTGGTAAATTTGTAAGGAGGGTTGTAATTAGTGTGTCTGTTGAATTGGAAACAACCTTAGTCCCGTAAATTGAATTTACGCTATCTTGACTTGTATGCCAATAAACTCCTTTTTCAATAATATTACCACTACCCATATAAACGATTGCGCCATTAACTGTTGCTGATGTTCCTCTGATTGTTGATGGAGTTGCAGCTTGGGTGATTACTTGAGGGAGGTTAGAAAGTAAATTGAAACTTATTGTAGAATCATTAATATATTTGATGTGAGTTATAGGCATATTTGATGGTGCCCCATTTTTTAGGGCAGAAGGTGGATTAGATCCATTAGTAAAATAATCTCTACCACTTGCTCCAGCAAATGGTGCATAAGCATTGGAATTATCATAAAGATTTCCAGTTGAAACCTCAATATAGAATCCTCTATCAAGTGGATCTATGTTTATATCATTGTGGGAAAATGGATATGTGTTTTCTAAGAAATCTTTGTCAGCATGATAAATTATCATTCCATTTCCTGGAATATAGGTGTCCCAACTTTTCTGACGTCTATGTTCCAACAAAAAGTATTCGTTGTTACTTATATTTATTTGATAAGAAACAAAACTATCTGCAGTTGCAGGAAGAATTCCAGTTGTGGTGGTTGAAATAATGTTTGGAGTTGCCCAACCTAAAATTTTTCTTTCCCAAGCATTTAAGAATGGGGGAGTGTTGCTGTTATTATTATAACTTCCTGATGCCATTAAACACCAAACATCTGGAGTTTGTGCAGTTCCATTAGTTCCATCGTAATCAGTATCGTATAGGTCCATTAAACCTAAAGAATGTCCCATCTCATGACACATAACACCAATTCCATCCATTTGAGTTGAAGATTTCTTTTCAGCAGAACAAGAGTATGATGTAAATCTAACCCCATCTTTAACTATGTTGACATTTATGGTTGATTTATGAGGCCATATTTCTGATGTATTACCAGTTGAGGATTGAGCTTGTCCAGCAAAAACAAAATGCACATTAGATACTTTGGTATCTCCATTCAAATATTGAGTATAATTAACATTTTGGTCAATTCCCGAAAGTGCCTCGGAGATAAAAGCTCCCATATGGCCATTAGCATAATATGCAGATGTATTTGAGAGTGTCACTGGTCCAACAACATCAATTTGCATATTAAGAATTCCTCCAGAATTATCATAATAATAATCCTTAACGCTTCCTGTTGCACCTCCAACATTATATCCAGCTTGATTACATAAACTATCAAAATTAGTTTGGGTAAAGGTGAAAGGCTTGTCGGAAAAAGCAACAAGGACTAACAATAAACGAACATTGCCATTTGTTATACTTTTTTCATTTATATCTCCTAAATCAAAAGATTTTATTTTCTGGTTTATTTGTTTTTTACTATATCTAAGGTCGTATGGAAGTGAACTTAAAAAGAATTTCTCGTCTTGAGTTCTTTCTTCAGGATTTGAAGCAATATAGTTTGATGGTAATAAATCACCCTCTTCGTTTAGTTGTCCGTAAACTAATATATTTTCATTGTTTCTAACTAATGTGTATTGATCAATGGTTGATGCCCAATTAACCTTTTCATCTCCTTTAAGATTTATTGTAAGGGATTTTCCATTAGGTTGTTTAATTGTTATTTGCTTTGGATTTGCAGGGATTGCTAAAAGATTGATGCTAATAGTTATGAATAGCATCATAATTGTGAATTGTTTCAATAATCTAAATTTCATAGGTTTAATTATAATCATACTAAATTAATAAGCTTGCAAAATTAATAATAATAAACGAAAAAAATATCATCCCCATTAGTATTTAATTTTTATTATGACAATTTCAAAATCCTTTCCTTACATATTTAAATAAAAAAAGAGCCTGCATTTCTGCAGGCTCAATGTTTTTGTATATGAAAAATTAAAATCTTATTTGTTTACAACAAGTTTTTTAGTTTCCTTAACTCCATTTACATTAATTGTATAGAAGTAAGTACCATTATTCATATTAGCTGTGTTTAAAGCAACTCTATTGATAGAGTTAGCAGTTTTAGTTCCTTCATTCATTCTAACAATTTCTCTTCCCATAATGTCAGATACTGTAATAACAACATTTGAATTAGAAGTAAGAGTGTATTCAATTGTAGTTTCATTTTGAGCTGGATTAGGATAAGCATTCAAATTGAAAGAAGCAACATTGTTAATATCTTTAATTGATAATGGATTTGGAGAAACCATTAAACGAATCATTGGTTGGTTGTTGGCTGAGTAGTAATCTCCGAAAGGAGTTCCCCAAGCAGCATAAGCATCTGATTCTTCACCAGGAGTAACTACAATTTCTGAATACCAATCGGTAGATTTAAATGTTGGTAAATAATCTTTATCGTCTCTTGCAACTAAGAATCTACCATCATCTAATAATTTGTAACAAGCATAATACCATTGGTCAGGTTGAAGAACAACATTTTCTTGAATAAAAGGAATATAAATTGAATTGTATGTTGATGTCCATTCAGTAGCATCTTCATTAGTGAAAATACCATTATTTAAACTTTCAGCATCAATTGTGATAACTTCAGAAAGAACTTCAGTTGTTGTTCCAGTAAGTACGTATGGTTTGATATATTCATCAGCTGATGCAGCTGAAAAATCTAAATATTTTAAAGAAACTTGAATTGCAAGTCCAGCATCACATGAGTCTGCAGCAGGAACTATTTCAACACCTTTAGCAAAAACATCATTACCAAGATCAGAAGGAGTTACAAAACGATTACAAACTTCATAACCAGCAACAGCAGAACCTGGAGCTGCATCTGAAAGATAACCTTCTTGGAGGCCATAAGCCCAAGCCATTCCTTCAATCAAAACATCAACGTCAGAAGCCCAACGAGCTTTTCCAATAGGGTCATTTACTGATGGCATTTCAGAAACTCTGTAATAAATTGAATCTTCCATTGGAAGGGTTCTATATGTTGTACTGTCTGGAGACTCAAGATATTTTATTCCTGAAGAAATACCATATAAATTAGCAGCTGCATTATATTGTCTTCCTCTTGCTTCAATTTCTACATGTCTTCTTTTGTCAACTCCAGTTAATGTACCAGCAGAATTTCTTACAGAATCATTCCAAGTTGCTGTAGTGATGTTTTGAGGAATAAGAGATGAGCTTGTGTAATCAAGGAAACTTGTGAAATTGTAAGGGAAAACATAATCTGTTGCATTGTGATATCTTTCTTGAGCAGAAGCATTGAAAAGAGTGTTACCTCCTGTGTTTTCAACAACAGCAACAAAGTCCATTGTATCAATTTGCATTCCTGCAGGAATTACTCCATAAGCAGCATAATTATGATTTGTAGAAACTACATTAATTCTATATTCAGGTCCGTCATAAACATTAATTTCGTCAATTATCCAACGATATCCTGAAGGAAGATTTAATGTTGTTACATTATTACATTTGTAGCGGAAACGAATATAAAGAGCAGATTGATCAACTGTGTTTGCAACTGGAAGAGTTACAATTTTTTGTCCACGAGTCAAATCATTTGCACCTAATTCAAGTCCTTTAACGTTAAATTCAATCGAATCGTAAGTAGTAAAGTTAGCATCAGTACTATAATCAATAAAGAAACGGTCTTGATTAAAACGCATAGTATATTGATTGAAAACAACATCAACTGTATTGAAACCAGTAGTTTGGATAGGTTCAGTTAATCTTACTACAGAATTGAAAGCTTTTGTGTTAGTTCCATCTGCTTGGAATACGTCTCTTGGAGAAATTAATGCAAAACCATCACCAATAAGGTATCCTGAAGGATCTCCATATCCAACATATCTTCCTACGTGATAATATCCATAAGTACCTATCGCAAAGAAACTATAAAAATTAGGAAAAGTTGATTGAATAGCTGTTGTTGATGTTGCTGAGGTGTCAAAACGATGAAACATACCAGGACCTGTTCCTGCAGTGTGACCAGGAAGGTTTTCCATAACATATTGTGTAGCGTCGTCAAAGCTAACAGTCATAACTGCTGGACCATAAGTAAAGTCCTTAGCAGAATTTGTTATTTGTTGTTTGAACGGTTTAGCAACTGTTTCTTTAACTACTTCTTTATCCTTAGTAGTCATTGCATCAGTTGAAATAAACCTTTGTGCATTTGCACTTGTAGCACCTATTATAAGGGCTGCAAAAAGTAGAAATGTTTTTTTCATGATTAATTTGTTTTTGTTAAAACTATTTGTTTCTTTTGTGTTCTAAGGTGCAAATATACTACAGATTTTTCTAAAAACAAATATTTTTTCTCTTTTTTTACTCATAGAGATTAATTTATTATTAATTTTGTAACTAATAAAGATAATATATGAGAATACATTTTATTGCAATTGGAGGTAGTGCGATGCATAATTTAGCAATTGCACTATGTCAGAAAAACCATCAAGTTACTGGTTCTGACGATGAAATATTTGATCCAGCAAAGTCAAGATTAGAAAAATATGGTATTTTACCTAAGAAAATAGGATGGGACGATAATAATATAACTAAGGATTTGGATGCTGTTATTCTTGGGATGCATGCAAAAAGAGATAATCCCGAATTAGTTAAGGCTCAGAAAATAGGACTTAAGATATATTCATACCCAGAATTTTTGTTTGAAATGTCGAAAGACAAAATAAGAATTGTTATTGGAGGAAGTCATGGGAAAACAACAATAACGGCTATGATTCTTCATGTTCTTCATAAATTGAATATAAACTCAGATTATATGGTTGGAGCCCAACTTGCAGGATTTGAAGTTATGGTTAGAATTAGTCCTGAAGCAAAGTATATGGTTATTGAGGGCGATGAATATTTAACTTCCCCCATTGACCTTCGTCCAAAATTTCATATATATCAACCAAATATAGCATTAATTAGCGGAATTGCTTGGGATCACATTAATGTATTTCCTACTTTTGATATTTATGTTGAGCAATTTAGTATTTTTTGTGATAAAATTATGCCTAACGGCTCGCTAATATACTGTCAAGAAGATTATAATGTAAAGAAAGTTGCTGAAAAATCAAGAGAAGATATTGAAAAATTATCCTACTCAATAATTCCTCACAAAATTGAAAATGGTAAGACTTCAATTATTTGGAAAGAAAAGGATTATCCGATTGAAATATTTGGAAAACATAACTTAATGAACCTTTATGGGGCTATGTTAGTTTGTCAAAAAATTGGAATAAAGAATGAAGATTTCTTAAATTCTATTAGAGATTTTAAGGGGGCTTCAAAACGTTTGGAATTAGTTAAGAAAAATGATAGCGTTGCAATCTATAAAGACTTTGCACACTCTCCGTCAAAACTTAAAGCCACAATCTCTGCCCTAAAAGAACAATATCCTCAAAGAAAACTTATTGCATGTATGGAACTCCACACATTTAGTAGCCTAACTGCAGAATTTCTTTTGCAATATAAAGGAGCGATGGATATGGCAGATGAAGCAATAGTTTATTTTAACCCCCATACAATTGCACACAAGAAATTACCAGAAATAACAAAAGAGCAAGTTTTTGAAGCCTTTGGCAGAAACGACATAAAAGTTTGCATTGATTCAATTGAGGTTGTAGAAACAATCAAACAACATAAATGGGAAAACACTAATCTTTTGATGATGAGTTCAGGAAACTTTGATGGGATAGTGTTTGAAGGACTTGCCGACGAATTAATCTAATAAATAGATATTAGTATTAATTTTTTGTTTCTTCGTTTTATTTTACAGAAGAATGTTTGGCTTGAATTTTCTTTAATCTTTGTCTTCTTATCACTCTTTTTGTCCAGATTGGAAGCACAATTAAGCCTAAAATAATATAAGGATAATATGTGAATAACCTCCATAGCACTGAAAGTGTTGAAGATAATCCAAGAGGAATAAATTCTTTAAAGAAAACTGGGAAAGCAAACTCTGCAATACCACTACTTCCTGGAGTAGGACTAATACAAAGAATTATCCACATCACTAATTGACGGGCAAAAATTAGAAGTTGGTCTCCATAGGAAGTAAAAGCCAAAATCAGGAAGTTAACAACCAAAAATCTTGAAATCCAAGAAGAAATTGTTATTAAATAGGCCTTAATCCAAAACAAAAAGCTCTTACCCTTAAATTCAATTGAAGAAGTAATTACATCATCTCCTATTTTTTGAAGCTTAGCTTGTGTCTTACTAAACATCTTTTTGGTTGATAAGTAATAAAGGAGGTTTTTGAATGCTTTTGGATAAATAAAAATGGCTAAAAGAATAATTATTGTAAGCAAACACATAAAACTATATCCAATAAAAAATACAGTTATCACTCCAAACTCAAACCCAAAAACATTAAAATCAAAATCATGAATAAAAGCAATGTTGGCACCAACAAACAAAATGGTTAGAGGAGCAATAATTATGTAGAATAGTTCATCAAGCAAAGCAGTTATCATAACAATTGCAGTTGAACGCGCCACACCAATTCCTTCCATAGAAACAATAAAGAAAGCAACAGCAGAGCCCCCAACAACAGTTGGAGTTATTGCTGAGCTAAATTCCCAAATCATAATTATTTGAAAAGATTGTTTCCAGGAAAGTTGATTATCTGAAAGAAATCTAATCCTATACATATACATTAGATCTCTCATCACTGCAAAAAACATTGCAACAAGCAGACATATTGTTGAAGACCATGTCCAATTCTTAACAATATGTTTTAGAATATCTTTTTGATAGTCAATAGAGACATTCCCAATATGTTCTGAGTCTGTTAAATGAAGTTCTGAAATCTCTTTAGCATCATTATTATTGGCATCAATCCAATAATATGAACCTTTCCCCTCTTGAACTTCAGTAATAATTGGCTCTGAAAAATCCTTAGCAATAAGAAAAATAGCAACTCCAATCCCAATAATCAAAGGAACAATAACTCTATTGAAAGAGAAAAGTTTAAGGGGATTGGATTTACTCATATATTATATTTAGTTTATTAAATTTTTAGTTGAGGAACAGATATTTGATTGTCAAATAAGTATTGATAAATCTTTTCACTTATCAATCCATGAACATCCCAATAGTCGGTTGTTAGAGTCCAGAATCTTGCATCTAAAGTAACAGAAGATTCAGTAATATTTGTTAAAACAGCAGCTTTAGGATCTTTCAAAATTCGTTCATCTTGTTTCAAAATTTCTAAAATATCAAAAGCTATTTTATTTGTTGGAGTTCCGTGAGCCAATTTTACATTTATATCCAATCGTCTTGTTTCCATAAGAGAGAAGTTGGTTATTGTTCCTGTTGCAAGAGGTCCATTAGGGATTGAAATAGTTTTATTATCGGGCGTTATTAGAATTGTTGTAAAAATTTGAATTGATTTAACAGTTCCTTCAAAACCTTGAGCTGCAATATAGTCACCAACCTTAAAGGTTTTTAGAACCAAAAGCACAACTCCACCAGCAACATTTGAAAGAGTTCCTGAAAAAGCCATACCAATTGCCAATCCCATAGCTCCTAAAAGAGCAATAAATGAAGTCATTTGAATTCCTACAATACTTATAACTGTTATAATAATAAGTATTTTAAAAACTATTGATATAACCTGAGAAATGAAAGGGACTAAAGATGGATCAAAATTTCTTCTAACCATTAGTTTTTGTATTCGCTTACAAAGGAAATTTGTTAGCTTGAAGCCCAACCACAGAAGTAGGATTGCAACAATTATTTTAGGCCCGTAATCAAGTAATAAATTAAGCCCTTTTTGTTGCAATTGCTGAATCATATCAATGCTTTGTTGAACAGTTTGAACAGTTGATTCAACTGCAACAGAGGTTACACTTTCAACATTTGTTGCAACCTTATCGGCATGCTGAGATATTTTTTCACTTGTTTCTGTAATTGTGTCTGTTTGAAACATAATCTTTAATTAAATTGTTAGTTATTAATATAAAAAATTATTATACGGATAACGGATTGCATGTAATCTTTTAATATTTTCATACATTGCAGTCCTCAATTCATCAATATTCTCTTTTTGCTTAGCTGAAATAAAGAAAGAAGGAGTATCTCCATTTCCCATCCATGAAGACTTCAAATCCTCCAATGACCAATTCTCTCTCAAAACAGGAGTTAAATCATCTTCATCTTTTTTGATATAGGTGTAGGCATCAATTTTATTAAACACCATTATGGTTGGCTTATCGTGAGCATTTATATCGGCCAGAGTTTGGTTTACCACTTCAATCTGTTCTTCAAAACCTGGATGAGAAACATCCACAACATGAATTAATACATCTGATTCACGAACCTCATCTAAAGTCGATTTAAAGCTTTCAATCAATCCATGAGGAAGCTTTCTAATAAAACCAACAGTGTCAGTAAGAAGGAATGGAAGATTTTCAATAACCACCTTTCTAACTGTTGTGTCCAATGTTGCAAAAAGTTTATTTTCAGCAAAAACTTCACTCTTTGCAAGTATATTCATAAGAGTTGATTTTCCAACATTTGTGTAGCCAACTAAGGCAACTCTAATAAGGCTTTCCCTACTCTTTCTTTGAACAGTCTTTTGCTTATCAATATCTTTTAGTTTCTCTTTAAGATAAGAAATTTTATCAAGAATAATTCTTCTATCTGTTTCAATTTGGGTTTCTCCAGGACCTCTCATATTCATCCCTCCACCACCTCTTTGACGGTCTAAGTGAGTCCACATTCTTGTAAGTCGAGGAAGTAAGTATTGATATTGAGCTAATTCAACCTGAGTTCTTGCGTGAGAAGTTCTTGCTCTTTGGGCAAAAATATTAAGAATCAAGCCTGTTCTATCCATTATCTTCCTGTCCAACTCTTTCTCAATATTTCTCATTTGAGAAGGGGTTAATTCGTCATCAAAGACAACAAATTCAATATCTTCAGCATTGATATATTCCTTAATTTCCTCCAATTTACCAGTTCCTACAAAAGTTCTTGGATCTTTGTAGGCAAGTCTTTGAATAAAACTTTTTACAGCAATTCCCCCTGAGGTCTCAATCAAAAATGAAAGTTCCTCTAAATATTCTTTAGTCTTTTCGTAGGAGCAATTGGGTGTTGCAACACCTACCATTACGGCATTGTCAGGAGTTATACTTGTTTCTATCATTATTTATTTTTGTGCCGTCATATATTGTTCTAATAGTTTTTGAACGTATTTGCCAAAAACATCAAACTCAATATTAACTATTGTACCTATTTTAAAATTATGGAAGTTAGTTACTTGTTGAGTGAAGGGAATTATTGAAACTGAAAACAAACCATTTTCAGAATCCACAACAGTTAAGCTTACTCCATTAACAGTTATTGAACCTTTAGGAACAGTAAAACTATTTTTGGTTGTGTCGTAATCAAAGAAATATCTCCAAGAACCATTTTCATCAACAACCTTAACGCATTTGGCAGTTTGGTCAACATGTCCTTGAACAATATGTCCATCAAATCTTCCATCCATTTTCATTGAACGTTCAACATTCACCTCCGTTCCCTCTTCCCACTTGCAAAGATTTGTCTTATCCATTGTTTCCTTCATTGCAGTAACAACGTATTGATTTTTGTCATAATCCAATTTAACAACTGTCAAACAACAACCATCGTGAGCCATAGATTGATCAATTTTTAGTTCATTTGCAAAATCAACCTCTAATGTAAAATGATAATTTGTATTCTCTTTTTCAATAGCAACAACTCTTGCTGTTTTTTCTATTATTCCTGTGAACATATATTTTATTAATTTTTAAATTCTTAATTTTCAATTCATTATTTCTTTTCAAAATAAACGCCGTTTATTTTTAATTATACGCCGATTATTTTTAATTATACGCCGTTTATTTTCAAAAAGAAGGAGTTTATTTTTTTGTTATAGATTTTCATTATGATATTGGTAGATTTTTTGATACAAATGAATTCTGTCCTTACCCCTAACATTATGTTCATGATCTGGATAAAGGAAGAAATCAACTTGTTTCCCTTTTTTCACTGAATTGCGAATAAACTCAATCGAATGTTGTGGGAGAACAGTTGCATCTTGGTACCCTTCAATTAATAGTAGTTTACCTTCCAATTTGTCAATATAATTCAATAAACTTGCATTCTTATAACCCTCAGGATTGTTTTCAGGGCTGCCCATATATCTTTCTCCATACATAACTTCATACCACTTCCAATCAATCACAGGACCACCTGCAGTTGCAACCTTAAAGACTCCAGGATTTTTAAGCTTCAAAGAAATAGTCATAAACCCACCATAGCTCCATCCATCAACTCCTATTCTTTCACTGTCAACATAAGGCAAACTCTTTAAATAATTTACTCCGTCCATTTGGTCAGAAACCTCAATTGAACCACAATTATGCCAAATAGCCGATTCAAAAGCATATCCCCTATTTGCTGAGCCTCTATTGTCCAAGGTCCAAACAATATAACCTTGTTGGGCTAAAAACATAAAGAAATTATTAGCCCCACCTAAATGGCTGTTAGTTACTAATTGAGCATGAGGTCCTCCATAAACATAAACCAAAACAGGATATTTCTTATTTGGGTCAAAATCCTTAGGTTTAATCATTCTATAATATAGTTCAGTTCCATCCTTTGCTTTAAGAGTTGAAATTTCAATTGTTGGAGCATCAATATCTTTCAACGGGTTTTCACTACTATGCAATAACTTAAGAATATTTCCTTTCTTATCAACAATTTGAGTTTTTGAAGCAACTTCATTGTAGTTGGAGTAAGTATCAATAAACAAATTCCCTTTTGTATTGAAAGCAACATTATGATTACCATTATCTTTGGAATATCTTGTTATCTTGCCTGTTTTTAGATTTATTCCATAGAAGTTATTTTCAATTGGAGAGTCCTTTGTTGCATAAACAAGCACCTCATCTTTCTTATCATTAAAACCTTCTATAGACTTAATCATCCAATTTCCTGAGGTAAGTTGTTTTATTAGTTTACCTGTTGTGTCATATATGTAAATATGGTTAAATCCATCTCTTTCACTCAACCAAAGGAATTGATTAGGAGAATTTGGAACAAAAACCATTGGAGCCTCTGGCTCAACATATTTATCTGATTTTTCTTCAAAAAGAACACTAATCTTATCACCTGTTGTTGCATCATAGCTTTCAAGCATAAGATGATTTTGAAGACGGTTTAGTTTAGCAACATAAATTGTTTTGGCATCGTCTGAAAAACAAATATTGGTTAAATACATTTCTCTTTCCTCAACACTCTCATCCTTTCTTGTCTTAAGATAAACAACATTTTGAGAAGCAACATCATAAACTCCAACCAAAACCTCATGGGATTTCATTCCTGCCATTGGATATTTTACAGGAGTGTATTTTGCAACCCTTTCCTCTGTGCTTACAAGAGGATAGTCTGTAACCATTGATTGATCCATTCTGTAGAAAGCAAGTTTTTCTCCGTTTTTACTCCAAAACAAACCCTTTTCTATACCGAACTCATTTCTATGAACAGCCTCTGCATAAACAATATCTCTTGAACCATCTGTTGTGATTTGATTATCTTTGAAATTGATTTGAACAAAAAGATTATTATCCTTCTTATATGCAATTCTTGAAGGAAAATAGTTTACCTCATAAATAGTAACATCCTTTTCCAAAGCAGCATAAGCACCAGATTCTTTTGTTTTCATATTGTAGGTGCAAAGCTCATTATCGGATGAAACATAGTAGAATTGATAGTCGTTTAAATATTTAATCCCAATAAGTGAGAGGGGTTTATGTGTTTTAAAATCGGCCAACCTTAAAACCTCCTTAGCATCCTCCTTAGCACTGCCTACCCAAAGTGTTTTTCCGTCTTTTGTGAAAGAATAACTATCAGAGTCTCCCATAAATTTAACATCATAAATTCCCGTTGGATAGTATTTTCTATTTTGAACATCTTCAATCTTTAATAGTTTATCTTGAGCCACAACAAAGTGCGAAAGAGTTAGTAGCAATAGAGTTAAGAATATATTTAATCTAAATTTCATATCTTAAAAATCAATATTATTTAATTATTATTTTGCTTTATTGTAGTTTTTCCAATCCCTAAACTTCAAGTCCCACACACCAAAGAAAGCTTCCTTAAAAATTTTCATACTCATCTTCGATTGTCCAAGAACCCTGTCGGTAAATATAATTGGAACCTCATTTAATTTAAATCCAAGCTTAAAGGCGGTGTACTTCATTTCTATTTGGAAAGCATAACCTACAAACTTGACCTTATCTAAGTTTATTTTTTCCAACAATTCTCTTCTATAACATACAAAACCCGCTGTTGCATCACCTATTTTCATTCCTGTAATAAACCTAACATAAGAAGAAGCATAATAGGACATTATAACTCTTCCAATAGGCCAGTTTACAACAGAAATCTTTCCATCCAAATATCTTGAACCAATAGATAAATCAGCACCATTGGCACAAGAAAGATATAGTTTTATTAAATCATCTGGGTTATGAGAAAAGTCGGCATCCATTTCAAAAATAAAGTTGTACTTCCTTTCAATTGCCCATCTAAATCCGTGTATATATGCCGTTCCGAGCCCCAATTTGCCTTTACGCTGTTCAAGATGAAGTTTATTAGGAAACTCGTTAATTAGTCTTTTAACAATATCGGCAGTACCATCAGGAGAACCATCATCAATAATTAGAATTTCAAATTCTTTTTCTAAAGAAAAAACCCTATTAATAATGTTCTCTATGTTTTCTTTCTCGTTATAAGTTGGAATAATTACTATACTATCAGACATTTAATGAATATTTTAATTATTTAATTTGCAAATTTATATATTTTATCCCTAAAATCCTAAAATCTTTATTTATTTAGGTAAAACGTATTCTATCGGTTTTGGTTTTTGTCGAGGGACATATGGCAACAGACTTCCTTCAGATGGTTTTGACATTGGATTTTGAATAATATTACCTTTACTGTCAATTAAAACAAAGGTTGGAAATACAATTACGTTATATTTTTCGAGCAAGTCCCATTTGTTTTCATAATGTGCAAAATCCCATTTATATTTTACTCCAACATTTGAATTAACTAAGAAATTATAAAGGGCGTCCAAACTCTTATCACAAGCAATGGTTAGAAAATTAAAGTTATCTTTAAGTGTATCAACAAGACTATACATCATGTTCAACTCCCTTAAACATGCAGGTTCACTAACTTTCACAAAAGAAATTATAAGGGGTTTGTCATTATATTTATCAAGAGTAATGTAATTATTGTATATATCCTTTAATGAAAAATCATTTGCCTTGACTCCATAATTTGATTGTTGAGAAAAAATCTCCAAAAGATTTTTGGCAATTTGAACATGTAGAGGGAACTTTGTTTTATATACAAAATTTTCAAGCATACTTACAATAAAGAGCTTATCATGTATTTGTGTGAAGAAGGCTTCTTTTAACCCTCTTAGGAAAACCAATTCTCTAAATACTTCATTTCTCAGCAAACTATCACGACCTAATGAGTCGATAAGAGAAAAATAATCATTTGTTTCAAGCCATCTTTCTAAGGTTATTTTGTCGAAGATTTTGTTTCCTTTAGTGAAATAGTCTCCATAAACCATCTCAAAACAATCCATATAGGCTAGATTATCATATAGGATAGGTTTGTTGAAGAATAGTTCTGCCTTTAGTTTTGTTTCATTAACAGTTTTGGAAGAAAACTCTATCATACCAATAGAATACTTAGCATAATCTTTAACATATTTCGAATCGTTTGAATCAACAACCATATCTATTATATCCTTCAAAGCCATAACCTTTGTCTTATCCCTAAAAAAAAGAATATCTCTTTCGTTTTTAAGCATATAATCTTCAATAACACTATCAATCACATAAACCTTATTATTTATTTTATCATCGGTTGAGTTATCAATAATTATTGGAAGAGGAAACTTATAGAAAAGGGTGTTGACAGTGTCACTTACATTGAAGTTGAAGGGTAGAATTCGCATTTTGTAGGAGGAACCCATTTTTGCAATAAAATTAAAATCAAAAGACTCAATCCTAATTTTCATCAATGAGGTATTTGCAATTGTTGTTGAAAAACTAAAAATGCTATCATCTTTTCCAACCTCATAGCTTTCAATTTCAGTTTCCAAACCAGATAGATTATCAGAAACCATAATTAACCTCAAAGTCTTACCCCTAATATTTGGTCCTACTCCCTCAATTCTCAAATTCTGAGCCATAAGTCCCAAATTTATAAGCATTAAAGAAATAAAAACTCCAAGAAATAAAAATAACCATTTGTTTTTCATCTTACAAAAAAATAAAAGCATATATTCAAAACTGAAAAAACTCTAATAAATTATATTAACTATAGAACTATTTCTTTAAAATAAAATCCAACAATTTATCTTCACCCCAAATCTTCTTCATAATTTCCACACTTTCTTCAATTTTCAAACTATTACGCATCTCCAAATTCCTTTGCATAAAAACACAATCACTCATATTTGCTCTGTCACAGGCAATATCCTCAGCCAAAGCATGACATGAAGGAGCTCCACAAACATTGCAATCGGTTTGAGGCAATTTCGACTCTATCTCCCTAATTTTTGTTAACTTTTGGAAAGCAATACTTGTATTTTCATCAAGTTTCATCATACTCCTTGGTAAAATCTTACCAACATGAGAATTCTCAACCAAATACTTCTCTTCTTTAAGAATCTCTTTCTTTCTTGATGTCTCTCCATTTCTTTCCCTATCAGCCCATTTTCTTGCCCTTTGCATCATCCTGTCATTAATCAAGAACCTATTGCCACAAGTTAAAATTCCACCAGCACAACTTTCATCACAAGCCCTAAGCTCCAAGAAATCTAAATCTTCAATCTCGTCATTCTCCACCTTCTCCAAAAACTCAATAACATTATGAATCTCATCAATAGCAAAACTCTTACGACAATTTGCCAATCTTTTTTCGCCATTAGTTAAAGAAAAAATCACACAATCAGAAGACACATCGTTGGCAGAAATAGTTTTATCGTAATCCTTATGTTGCTTAATTTGCTTATAGACCATATTATACATAGTGTCCATATTCAAAACTCCATCAACTGTTGATTTATCCTCCCCAACAGGACTCTTGGTTGCAGCAATTTTGGCAGCACAAGGAGTTATGTAGAAAATACCAATATCTTTTTCATCAATACCCTCATCAATCAATTTCTTACGCAAATATGTAGCAGTAAAATCCACAGGGGCCTTCATAGGAATAAGATTATCAACCAAAGCAGGGAACTTTACTTGAATCAGGCGTACAATTGCAGGACAAAAAGTAGAGATAAGAGGCTTTTTATTTTCATTATCAATAATATATTGATTTGTAAGCTTGCTGTGAATCATAGCCGAAGCCTCAACCTCCATAACATGAGTGAATCCCAATTCAGTAATAACTGAATAGACCTGAGAAGCCTTAATATCTTCAGGAAACTGTCCCAAAAAAACAGAAGGCATAAGAACCACCCTATACTTGAAATTGTATATACTTTTAAAGTCATCTTGAGCAACATAAACAGCACCAGAGGGACAAACCTTATAACACTCACCACAATCCACACATTTATTTTCATAAATAGTAGCCTTTCCATTTCTTACCCTAATAGCCTCAGTTGGACAATTTCTCATACACAAAGTACACCCATAACAAATCTTATGATCAATTTTAAGGGCATGGTAAAAAAAGTTCTCGCTCATGATAAATAACCTTTAAATTCAACTTAAAAAATTAACAACCATCCTTATCTCCGTACCAACTCCAACTTGGGTTTTAATATCTAACTCATCAACATTATTCTTTATGTTTGGCAAACCCATTCCAGCCCCAAAACCCATCTCTCTCACCTTAGGAGAAGCTGTAGAAAAACCCTTTTGCATAGCCATATCAACATCAGGAATACCAGGACCAACATCCTTAATCACCACAGAAATCTTTTCATGGTCTAAATCAACATAAATAGTACCCCCATAAGCATGAGCAATAGCATTTACCTCAGCTTCATATACAGCCACAACAATCTTTTTAATTTTTTGATTATCAATATTAAGCTGTTTTAAAGTCTTCTTAATTTCACTTGAAGCCTTCCCTGCATTGGAAAAATCTCCCTCAACAACAACAAATTCTGTATGCATAAACAAAAAAATTAATAAACAGGACAAAGGCCATTTTCATGCAATAGCCCAACTGTTCTAAACATAGAATAATTACATTGCATAATAGTCATATCATTCTCCTTTGCCAGATGAATCATTTCATCAGTAACCTGCTTATTCCTGACGTAAAGAATAACTGAAATATTAGCCATTTCTGCAGTCCTGATAGTTTGAATATTACACAAACCGGTAATAAGGATAACCTCCTCTTCTTCCAAAGTAAGAACATCACTCATCAAATCCGAAGCAAATCCATATTTTACCTTGTGCTTAGAGTCGTGGTTAGAAACAATAATATTAGCATCTAAAATTTTAGCAATTTTACTAATTTCCATATAAATAAGTAATAATAATTTCGAAAATAAACCACAAAGATAAGATAAATAAGTGAAAAACAAAAAAACTAAAAACTAAAAGATGAAACAAAAAGATAAAAACCTTCTCCTATTGTTCATTTCTTCACAACTGGCGATAATAGTTTTTATAATCCTGTAAATACTATAATTTTGTAAATACTGATTCTAACAAATGATAAATGGGTTATCTCCTTACAATCTTATAAATCTCTTGCTTTTTGTTCCCTACTTTGTCTTCAATTTCTACTTTTAGGGTATTGGTTTTTTGGTTTAGTTCCTCTGGGTTTATGTTGTAGATTAGGGTTGAGCTTTTTCCATCGTATTCCATCAAAACCCATTTATTGTTGATATAGGCGTTGTATTTTGCTACTGATGATAGGTTGTCTCTTATGGTGAGGGTTAGTGCTTTTTGTTGTGGTTTTATGGGTTTGTTTGACTTGAAGTTTTTGGGTGCTATAGTTGGTGCTATGGTGTCTATTTTTAGGGTATATGTGCCAAAGTTTTTTGTTTTAGCTATAATTTTATCCCCATCAATCTTCCCTCCTATTGATATGATGTATTTGCCTTCAAGTGATGCTACAACTAATTTTTTCGTTAGTTTGGAGTTGTCTTTAATGTGATTTGGTATTTGTATTTGGAGTGTCATATTGTTGTGCAATGGTGAAGGGGAGAGAATTTGGAAAATTGGCACAAGAGTTTGACTGTCTATTTGCTTAGAATAGTTTATTGGGATATTGTCGTATAGTGAATTTTTAGGAACTAGAATTTGTATTTGGTCATCTTCAATTTTATTGTCTTTATCCCATTGGAAAATGTGGGTTGGAGTTTGTTGGGGTGAGTGGAGTGAGCTTGGAAAGGAAGGAGTTGATTGGAGATAGAAGATGAAAGTGGTAGTGTTTCCTTTAAAGTCTTGTAGTTGATATTCTATTTTTTTTATGGCGTTGGGTTCCATTGTTATTATTCCTCCATCTTCGCAGTTATAGAAGTTTTGAAATTGGTTGTTAGGTAATTTTTTTGTTATCAGGTATCTTTCTGAGGTTTTGGAATAGATTTCATAGTCAATGCAGGCATTGATGTAGCGAGAGTCGAAGAATGAGAATTCATCTATTTTGAATTGCCAAAAAAGGTTATCGTCTATATTTAGGTTATAGGAGTAGATTCCGTTTCTTGAGGTGCTATTTTCTGATTTATCAAAGGCTATTATTCCAAATGACACTTGATTAGTTACATTGATTGTGTCATATTGTTTTATTTGTTTCTTTGAATTTTGAATTATGGGAGTGAGGGCGTCGGGTTTAATTATTTTGTAGGTTTGTTTTTCATTAATTCCTTCAACTCTTGAATAGTCTCCTTCGGGGCTTATGAGTAGAGAGATTATGTTTGGGGCTATGGTGTCTTTGATTTCTATCCCAAAATGTTGTGGGTTGATTATGTTTTCGGTTTTTGTGTCTCTTATTTCATAGTGCAAATGTGGTCCTCCACTTGAGCCTGTGTTTCCTGCATAGGCTATTAATTCTCCTTTTTTGAGTTTTAGTTTGCCTTTGGGTATTTGTAGGTCAAATTCGTAGGTTTGTTTTTCGTATTGGTATTCTTTGACATATTTTTCTATTTTATCGGAGAAATTTTGCAGGTGCATATAAACTGTGGTGTAGCCATTGATATGACGTATATAGAGGTTTTTCCCTCCTCCATAGGCTTGTATTTTTATTCTTGAGACTTCCCCTTCTTCTGGACTATATACCTTTTCTCCTTCTCTCTCTCCTATTCTTAGGTCTATTCCTGAATGGAAATGATTCCCTCTTAGTTCGGCAAAATTTCCTGAGATATTTAGTTGCCTGTCTATTGGTGCTCTGAATTGGGTTTTAGGGTAGGGATATTTTTGAGAGGAGGCAAAATACGGAATTAAAAGAAGTAGGAATAATTTTATTAGTAGTTGTATTTTCATTTTTGTGTTTATAGTACTAACAATAGCACATCTTGGTGAAAGAAATTAGTCTTGATTTTACTAATTCTTTGGCTTCAATATGCACCATATGTGCTACATCATCTAACATCATAACTTCTGAATGCGCTGGCATCATTGCTTGTGCAAAAATATTTTCCATAACTATTCTTGGGTCCTTTTTGCCTGCAATGAATAGCACTGGGAATTTTGCTTCCACTAATACATCCAGTCTTGAAGATCTTTCCATCATTCCTTTTTGTGCTGCCACTATACTTTCTGACTTCATTCCCATTGCCATATCTTGAAGGTCTTTTATTTCTGGGTATAGTCTTTCTCTATTTGATATATCAAAAAGTTCTGGGATAAAGCTAACAATAAAGCAGGCTCTATTGTTTTTAACTATTTCACATGTCTTAAGTCTATCATCTTTTCCTTTGTCTGTGTCGGAAAGGGCGTGTGAATTTAATAGGATTAATCCTTTAACTGTTTGAGGGTATAGTTCTGCAAAAGCTAATGCAACATATCCTCCCATTGAGTGTCCTGCAATAACACAATCATGAACACCAACATAATCAAGAACTGCTTTAACCATTTCTGCTTGCATTTCCATTGTGTGACTTTCAGACAAATCAGAAGTTTCTCCATGACCCAAAAGGTCTATAGAAATTACTCTTATTTCTTTCATATATTTGAATACATAACTTGCCCACACATCGAGGTTATTCATAAAGCCATGAAGTAAAACTAAAGTTTCCTTTGCTTGTCCTTCATCTTGGTAATTGATTATTACTTTGTCTTTGTATAGAACTGATTTATGCTTCATATCAGGTATTTTTTTTATTGTTTTACCCTACAAAATTAAAAATTATTATTAACAATATAGTAGTCTTTGCATTTTTTTTGTATGTTTGTACAATTATTTACTTTTTTAAGCTAATGGTTTATTCTAATTTTAATTTGAAGCCTCTTAATAGTTTTGGACTTAATTCAACCGCTAAAACTCTTATTTCCATAGATAATGAAGATGATTTATTGTATATTGATGAAGATTATCTTCGGACAAGAAATCTTATTTTAGGTGGAGGAAGTAATACTATTTTTGTGAATGATTTTTTTGATGGTAATATCATATTGATTCGGAATAAAGGGATTTCTATTATTGAAGAGGATGATGATTTTGTAATTCTTGATGCATATTCGGGAGAGGTTTGGAATGATGTTGTAAATTTTTGTGCAGAAAGAAATTGGTGGGGGGTTGAAAATCTTGCTGCCGTTCCAGGGAATGTTGGTGCTGTGGCAGTTCAAAATATTGGTGCATATGGTCAAGAGCTTAAGGATTCATTTTTAGAATGCTTGACTTATAACCCTATCAACAAAGTTTGGAAAACCTATCAAAATAAGGATTTAGATTTTGGGTATAGGTATTCTATTTTTAAGTATCAAAAATCAATTGAAATTATTTGGAAGGTGAGGTTGAAACTTTCTAAGATTAAGGTAATAAATGATTCATATTCTGCTATTAAGGATAAAATCAAGGAGGATAATATCAATATTTCTTCTCCTATGCAAATGTGTCAATTAGTTACTCAGATTAGAAATGCAAAGCTGCCTAACCCAAAATTATTGGGAAATTGTGGTTCTTTTTTTAAAAATCCTATAGTTCATAATAGTCATTTTGAACTATTGAAAAAAGATTATCCATCAATTCCAAGCTTCGATTCGGAAAAGGGTGAAAAACTGGCTGCTGCTTGGCTGATTGAGCAGTGTGGATGGAAAGGCAGAAGAGTAGGAAATGTTGGAATGCATGATAAGCAAGCCTTAATTATGGTAAATTATGGAAATGCTAAGGGAGAGGAAATACTTTGCTTAGCTCAAGATATAGTTGAGTCGGTTATAAATAAATTTAATGTTAAATTAGAAAAAGAAGTGCATATTATTTTATGAAAAAAATTACAGTAGATGAGTTTTGGAATTGGTTTTCCTCAAAAAGTGAATTCTTAATGGATATTGACAATTTAGAAGACAATGAATCAGAAATACTAATGAATGAGTTTAGTGAAGTTCTTGAGTCGTACTCTGAGGGGATGGGTTTTGAAATTGGTCCTTTAACAAGCCAAGGCAGAGAAATTGTGTTTTCTGCCGAGGGTGATCAAGACTATTTTGATGATGTTATTGAACTTTGTACTAATACTCCGATTCTTGACTTTTGGGATATTATTGCATTTAAACAACCAAAGGGACCAAAGGTTAAAATCAATTTTGAAGGTTATAGCTTAAACAGTAAGGATGTTTGGTTTATGCCTTTAGAGAATGAGGATGACTTAGATTATGATTTGATGGGTTTGAGAATTGCTCTTAAGGGACATAAACAAGATGATGAAGACCAATTAATTGCGGTTTATTCTCTGATTGAGGAAATGATTGGGGAGTATGACTGTGCAACTCTTATTGGGTATTTCGACATCACTGAATTACCTCAAGAACCGGAGAAGGAAGGTTATATCCCATTATTACAGTTGCAAGAATATGTGGATTGGCATATGAACAAAATTGAAGGCAAGGCAGATAATAAATAAAAAAAAGCCATTTGCAAAAACAAATGGCTTTTCAATTTTTCAAAGTAGTATATTAATTGACTTGGATTGTTTGAGTGTTGTTTTGATTCATTTTTTCTGAATCCTTAATAACTTCAACCAATTCAACTTCAAAAACAAGTGCACTTCCAGCAGGCAATTCTGGTGAATCAGAATCTCCATAGGCAATGTCAGGATGCATATAGAATATGAATGTTGAACCTTCACTCATTAACTGTAATCCTTCTGCCATTCCTGGTATAACATTACTTAATCCCATTAAAACAGGCTCTTGTCCTCTTTCAAAAGTACTTTCAACAACTTTACCATCACTTAAGCTAAGGCGATATTGAATTCTAACTCTATCCATATTATTAGGCTTTGCACCTTTACCTTGCTTAACAATTTTGTATTGTAGTCCTGACTGAGTTGTTTGAACTCCTTCTTTAGTTTTGTTATCAGCTAAAAACTTTTCTGATTTAAGTCTGTTAGGTTTTGATTTTTCTTTAAGCGCTTCTTTTTGCTTATCTTGAATTATTTTATCATACTCCATCATAACAGTTTGCATAGCTTCTGGCTTGATGATATAATTTGTGTCACCTTCAAAAGCGGCGTAGAAGGCGTTCATAAGTATTT
>Ga0172377_10000842_pt1 | contig 30004 bp, 26 predicted proteins | sample Pumphouse3metaG_FD_119749 | JGI IMG/M metagenome (GOLD analysis project Ga0172377, IMG submission 119749) | Leachate microbial communities from a municipal landfill in Southern Ontario, Canada - Pumphouse #3 metaG | ecosystem: Engineered > Solid waste > Landfill > Unclassified | place: Canada... | reverse complement strand
TCAACAAAGTGTACCGCATCTAATCCGGCAAAATGATACTGAGCCATCGCGCGCCATAACAAACATGCAGGTTGCTCAGGGTCTTGCCAAATGGCGCTTAGCCCCGCACCAATCAAATACCAAGCCTGCTGATTTGCGCCCTCCATTTGGCCAGCCTGCTCCTCAGCCTGCGTCGTCACAAGCCCATGGCTATTGGCATAGTCCTCACGCACCGCCCAATTCACCACGCCGATATGTGCTAACCAAGCGGTTGACACAGGAACAGGTTGTGGTGTTTCGCTCATCGTTAAATCGTCTCTTCGCGTTGTGGATGCGCTTTATTGTCATCAATAGAAAACTTATTCAACGCATTGATATACGCTTTCGCCGAAGCCGTGACAATATCCGTATCCGAGCCTTGGCCATTGACAATACGCCCCCCCTTCTCCAGACGTACCGTGGTTTCACCTAACGAATCGGTTCCATCGGTCACGTTACTCACCGAATAAAGCTCCAGCGTCGTTCCCGACTGCACAATCTGCTCAATCGCTTTAAATGTGGCATCTACTACCCCGCCACCTTTCGCTTGCGCACTGTGTTCTTGTCCATTTACCCACAGCGTTAAACTTGCATGTGGCGACTCGCCCATTTCGGCGGCGACTTTTAACGCCACCAAGCGATAACGCTCATTTTCGACACGCTCAATATTGGCATCGGTCACCAACGCCTGCAGATCTTCGTCATAAATTTCATGTTTGCGATCCGCTAAAGCTTTAAAACGCGCAAACGCATCATTAAGCTGCGCTTCGGTATCAAACTCGATGCCCAACTCTTGCAAACGCGTACGGAAAGCGTTACGCCCAGAGTGCTTACCTAACACCATTTTATTCGTGCTCCAGCCCACATCTTCCGCTCGCATGATTTCATAGGTCTCACGGTGTTTTAACACGCCATCTTGATGAATACCGGATTCATGCGCAAACGCATTTGCACCCACAATCGCCTTATTCGGCTGCACGCTAAACCCGGTTATATTCGATACCAAGCGCGAAGCGTTAAGAATTTCCGGCGTAAAAATACGCGTATCCACATCAAAATAGTCTTGACGCGTACGCACCGCCATCACAATTTCTTCCAATGCCGTATTACCTGCACGCTCCCCTAGACCATTAATCGTACATTCAACCTGACGCGCACCATTCATCACCGCCGCCAAAGAATTCGCTACCGCTAAACCCAAATCGTTATGACAATGGGCAGAAAAAATCGCTTTATCCGCATTCGGCACACGCTCAATAATGGTTTTGAACAGTGCGCCAAACTGCTCAGGCACGTTATAGCCCACCGTGTCAGGAATATTAATAGTGGTCGCTCCGGCATCAATCACCGCTTCAATAACACGACATAAAAAATCGGGTTCAGAACGTCCAGCATCTTCCGGCGAAAACTCCACATTATCGGTATACTGACGCGCGCGTTTGACCGCCCACACCGCACGCTCAACCACCTCATCCGGTGACATACGCAATTTCATTTGCATATGAATCGGCGAAGTGGCAATAAAGGTATGAATACGCCCGGAATTAGCTGGTTTAATCGCCTCGCCCGCGCGCACAATATCGTGCTCGAGCGCACGCGCCAAACCACAGATTGTGCTGTCTTTAATTACCGATGCGACCGCCTTAACTGAATCGAAGTCACCTTCGCTTGCTGCCGGAAAACCGGCCTCAATCACATCAACGCGCAATTTCTCCAACTGCTTGGCAATGCGCACTTTTTCTTCCTTCGTCATCGACGCACCCGGGCTTTGCTCGCCATCACGCAAAGTGGTATCAAATATAATTAAATGTTGTTTTGCCATCATCTTTCTCAATTCTAAACAGATTCATCGGTATTTTTTCGTTTGCGCATTAATCGCGCGCGTTTAAGGGTCAGCAGCGTCATCACCGGTCCGGAAATAGCATAAACAAGCGCCAAGCCAAATAAGATAACCGACGGTTTTAACGTAATCACCACCACCACTAACACAATCACCAACAAGGTAACAAACGGGACTTTGTCGCGTAAATTGAGCTCTTTAAAGCTATGAAAGCGGATATTGCTTACCATTAGCAGGCCTGCTGCCAAAGTAAATATCAACGCAAAATCGCCCTCGAATCCGGTATTAATTTGATTTGTTTCCACCAACCAAACAAAACCGGCCAACAAAGCCGCCGCGGCCGGACTTGGCAAGCCTTGGAAATACCGCTTATCCGCCACGCCCACCTGGGTATTAAACCTTGCCAGGCGTAACGCGGCACCCGCGGTATACACAAACGCAATTAACCAGCCCAACTTACCAAAATCACTCAACGCCCACTGATACAACAGCAACGCGGGTGCCAAGCCAAACGACACCATATCAGCCAAACTATCATATTCCGCACCAAATGCACTGCTCGAGTTGGTCATACGCGCGATACGACCATCTAAACCATCAAACACCATCGCAATAAAAATGGCGATCGCACCGGCAACAAAATCGCCATTCATACCGGCAATCACCGCATAAAAGCCTGCAAACAACGCAAGAGTTGTCATTAAGTTTGGCAATAAATAAATACCACGTTCAAACGGAGGTTTCATTACATCCCTCATCTATTGAGCGTCTGCTGCAAGCTACACGCAAGCAAACGCCTAAGTTAGCAAACAAGAATGCCGAATTACACTTCTTCGCCACGTCCGACACCAAAATAACGAAACCCCTGTGCCTGCAACACGCCCGGCTCAAAAATATTGCGGCCATCAAAAATCACGTGCCGACGCATCAGACGCTTCATCAGCGCATAATCTGGACTCCAAAACATCTTCCACTCAGTCAAAATCACCAAGGCATCCACACCATCAAGCGCCTGATACATATCCTCAACTAACTCAACTTGGCTCGGATACGTCCAGTGACTAGCAAAATCCGCCATCGCTTTCGGATCATAGGCTTTAATACTCGCCCCTTGCGCCGCAAACGACTCCAAAGCTTTCAAGCTTGGCGCATTTTCCACCGTGGCCGTACTCGGTTTGAACGACAAACCCCATACCCCAATTTTAATGCCGCGTAAATCATTATCAAAAAAGCGCCAAGCCTTGCGAAACAACACTTCTTTTTGCGCTTCATTATTTGACAACACCGTACGCAACAAATCAGCATCATAACCTTTTGTTTGCAGCGTTTTAACCAACGACTTCACATCAGCGGCAAAACTTGGCCCACCAAACCCACAGCCAGGGTAGAGATAACTAAATCCAATGCGCTTATCCGAGCCAAGGCCTTGACGCACTTCTTCAAAATCGACATTAAAATGTTCGGCATTATTCGCCAGCTCGTTTATTAAGCTGATACGCGTCGCCAATAACGCGTTCACCGCATATTTTGTGTATTCTGCTGCGCGTGTTGACATCACTTTAATTTGATCGGTCATCCGATTAAACGGACGTAATAAATCACGTATCACCCGAATACTATCCGCATCGTCACAGCCCAAAACAATTCGATCAGGACGCATAAAATTATCAATAGCCGAACCTTCACTAATAAAGTCCGGCATCGCCACTACCGACACTTTTGCCACCACACCACGCTCAGCAAGCGACAACTTCAATTTCGCCTGAAACCGATCGGCCGTACCAATCGGAAATGTACTTTGGTTGACCACCAAAATATCACCTTTCGCCGTTTCACCGATTTGCTTAATTAACGCCTCCGCCCGATCCATTCGCCATGAAGGCGTGGCCATAATCAACACATCCGCGTGCTGTAGACCCTTCGCCCAATCAGCCTCGAATTGGAGACGACCCTCACGCACTTGCTGGCTAAGCAAGCTATCAAGCCCCGGCTCTTCACGCGGCAAACGCCCCGCTCGCAAATCATCTACTTTGACATGACCTACCGGCAACGCCATGACATCATTACCTACATGCGCCAATGCACCAGCTGTAACCAAGCCAGTCAACTCACATCCAAAAACAGAAATTCTCATACTGATTTCACCTTACTCAATAACATTGCAGTCGAAGCATCAAACGTCTGCGCCAGCGCAGGATCAAGCAACGCCTGATAGGTCTCCTTGGCAATGAGTTTACCTAACTCGACCCCCCATTGATCAAATGGATTTATCTCCCAAATCACCGATTCGACAAAGGTCTTATGTTCATACAACGCAACTAACATCCCCAAAGTTTTAGCCGAAATCGATTTAAGCAAAATCGTATTCGACGGTTGGTTACCGGCATAATGCTTAAACGGCGTGTTATAACTCGGCTTCAACGCCTGCGGAATCGCCGCGTCCCCTAACATCAATACCCGTGACTGTGCAAAACAGTTAGCCAACGCCAAACGATGCTGATCTTTAAGGCTTTCATTTTTATGAGAATCAGAACGGACATCAAAATCATCACGCTCAATCGGTGCAATAAAATCACACATCACCGGCTGAGTACCTTGGTGCAATAGCTGATAAAAAGCGTGCTGAGCATTCGGCCCCACCTCACCCCATAAAATTGGGCAAGTTTTATAACTCACCGGCTCGCCTTGGCGATTAACCGACTTGCCATTACTCTCCATCACTAATTGCTCAAAATACGAAGGCAAATACTTTAAACGCGCATCATAAGGCAAAATCGCCTTCGCTTGAATATTAAGAAAATTGATGTTCCACACATCAATCAACCCCATTAATACCGGCATATTTTCATGCAACGGCGCGCTGCCAAAATGCGCATCCATTAAACTTGCGCCTTCAAGCAACGCATAAAACTCATCCATTCCGACACGCAGTGCGATCGGAAAACCAATGGTTGACCACATCGAATAACGCCCGCCAACCCAATCCCAAAACAACAACTGGTTTTCGCTTGGAATCCCCCACTTTGTCATCATATCCGGCTTGGTAGACACCCCAATAAAATGTTGCGCCATCAAAGTTTTTGCATTAGTAATCCGCTCTTCAAGCCAATCTTTTGCCGTTTCAGCATTCGACAAAGTATCTATCGTGGTAAAGGATTTAGAAGCCAACACAAACAGCGTTGTTTCCTGATTTAAACGCTTAAGCAAATTCGAGGTTTGCGTGCCGTCAATCGACGAAATAAAATGCAAGTTAATGGGCGAAGCTTGTGTTTGCAGGGCATAAGTCACCATTAACGGCCCCAAATCAGAACCACCCACCCCGATATTAACCACATCGGTAATCGGCTTACCGCTGTAGCCTCGCCAATGACCGGCACGAATCTTATTGACAATCTGCGTCATTTTTTCCAGCTCAGCCCTGACCTCGGGCTGAACCTGAGCAGCAAACCCCGCCACACTTTCACCATCTGTCACACGCAGAGCCGTATGTAATGCCGCACGATCTTCCGTATCATTCACGTGCTCACCGCGCAACATCCGCGCAATCCAATCACCTAATTGCTGCTGCTCAGCCAACGCAAACAACCCCGCCATCACCTCATCACTGATGCGGTTCTTCGAATAATCTAAATACATATCCTCAAGCGTCAAACTATAACGCTCGGTGCGCGCCGCATCCTCAGCAAATAAATCTTTTAGATGCACTTGCCCAGATTCACCTTGTGCTAAGCGCTGTAATACTTGCCACGCTGCTGATGTTTCAACCCCCATACCGTCCCCTTTCACTAACACGATTAGTATTATGAGCGTTTGTTAAGCCCACCCGCTTCCAACAACGCCAAGCCAACTCACTTGACCAAAGTTCAAGCCCTGTCTCACCAAATTAACCAAAACGCCCTTTATGTACTCACTTGCCATACCTACGCCGACACGAACAGGATTATGACAAAGCCAACGAAGATAAATATGCACGGAACTGCGCACCCAGATGTGCATCGCGCAACGCATATTCAATATTTGCCCGTAAAAACCCCTGTTTATCGCCACAATCGTAACTTTTGCCGCCAATAAACTCAAAACCGAACATCACCTCCTCGTTTAATAGAGTAGCCATTGCATCGGTTAATTGAATTTCACCGGCTAAGCCCGGCTTGGTTTTACGCAACAACCCCATTAACCTAGGGGTAAAAATATAGCGACCAACCACCGCCAAATTCGACGGTGCCTCCTCAGCCAAAGGTTTTTCAACTAACTCAAGGATGCGTAAATCCACATCACTTACCCTGGCAATCCCATACTTATGCACCTGATCACGCGGCACCTGCTCCAGCGCCACAACACTGGTATGTACTTGACGATAATATTCTGCCATTTGCGCCAAACAGCCTTTTTCCGGGTGATACATCAACACATCCGGCAACAACACCGCAAACGGCTCATCTGGCGCAACAATGTGCGAAGCACACAAAATGGCATGGCCTAAGCCCAGCGCCTCCGGTTGACGTACGCTAATAATATTAATGCCAGGTGGTGTTATCTCGTTAAGACAATTCAAACGCTCATGCTTGGCGGTTTCTAACAGCTTACTTTCCAGCTCATAGTGGGTGTCGAAGTGATTCTCTATCGCATTTTTGCTCGAATGAGTTACAAAAATAACATCCGTAATCCCAGCTTCCGCCGCTTCATGAACAATATACTGAATCAGCGGCTTATCCACCACCGTCAGCATTTCCTTAGGAATCGCTTTGGTTGCCGGCAAAAACCGCGTCCCCAAACCGGCTACCGGAATTATTGCTTTGGTTAATTTTCTATGCATAAGCGTTTACCACTCCGCCACCTTATTCAAAATTGACTGGCATTATAACCAGCACACTCTCAATTCACACGCGCAACACGAAACTCAATACATTTATCCTGCGCGACCAATTCACAGCTCAAGCCCTGCTGCGCACAAAAAGCGGGAATATCCTTTAACCCACCCCGATCACTCACCAACACACGAAACACCCCCGCGTCTGCACCAGTCACCAACGCTTTTTTTAACTTAATCAAAGGCATAGGACAAACCAAACCGGTTAAATCAAGTTCTACCACACAAACTCCCGCTACTGAGATTATATTGCTTTTATAATAACCTAAAATAACCCTTACAGCCGTGAACTATGCCAAACCGTCTTATAAAATTCATCTTCATTCTAAGTTACGCCCTGTTTCCTGCCACCGCCCCAGCGGACAATCTCCCCGACCTCGGTTCACCGGGGCTCGCCATCTACAACAACCAAACCGAAGCCGAACTAGGTCGTGCTTTTATACACACGCTTATTAGTCAATACGAACTGATTTATGATGCCGAAACACTGAGCTATATTCGACGAATAGGTCACCACCTTGCCAGTCATACGCAGCAAGGGCGCCACTTTCGCTTCTACATCATCAACGACCCCACCATTAACGCCTTTGCTGGTCCAAATGGCGTTATCGGCATTCACAGCGGCCTTATTTTATCGGCCGAATCAGAAGATGAACTCGCATCAGTCATCGCCCATGAAATTGCTCACATCACCCAACAACATCTCGCACGCCGATTCGAACAACAAGACCTCTACAGCGTAACCAGCTTTGCCTCACTGCTTGCCGCCATACTGATTGGCAGCCAAGATCCCTCCGCAGGCATGGCGACCTTAATGGGCGGTGCCGGATTGAGTCTGCAGCAACAGCTAAAATTCTCTCGCATCCATGAGCACGAAGCTGACCACCTCGGCATTGAACTACTCAACAAAGCTGGATACAACCCTCACGCCATGGCCAATTTCTTTGGTAAGCTTGCCAAACAATACCAACATCAAAATGTTCGCCCACCCGAAATATTACTTACCCACCCCGTCAGCGAAACACGTCTAGCGCAAGCGGTAAATCGTGCCAGTTTAATGCCGACCAAACCCAGCCTGCATGACCCACTCAACCTCAAGCTAATTCAACAACGCCTGCGCCAGCACACGCAAACCACAAATCAAGTCCCCTTTAACCAATCCACACTCGACCCTAAAGCACAATGCTACGCAAAAAACCTGCAAGCTCCCGACACCTGTCTTAACGAACTGATCAAAACCAACCCAAACAACAGGCTGATCAAAACACTCTACGCACAACAACTTGCCCAGCAAAATCCCAAAAAAGGGATTGAAGCCTTGCACACTCTCAGCGAACTTTATCCGCAAGATGAGGCGATTGTTTTGCGCCTAGCCCAAGCCTACATCAACAACAACCAATCAAAACAAGCGATAAAGCTGCTGAGCGAGCGCACACCAACCTTGCTCTATCAAGCCACACTCTACCAGACCCTCGGACAAATATACGCGCAACAAAAACAACTCGCTGCCGCCTATCTCTACGAAGCGCTTGCGCAACTGGATTTGCAACAAACACAACGCGCTGCTTATCTGATAAAACTCAGCAGCGAATCACCACCCAGTAATAACACAGGCATTCAAAAACAAATCCAGCGCCTTAACGAACAACTAAACAACTTTGAAAAATCAAAGGATTAGCGCCAGATTATAGAAAATAGCTTATCGGGCAATTAAATAAAACTATAGCGATTACCCCCAAAAAAACTTGCTTTTAACCGCTAACTCCGTAAGCTTACACGTCAAGAGCCCAAATTTACAAAAGCTCAGTGAATAGAATCCCAAAGTGAAAAATGGGAACGACAAGAGACTCTTTAGGAGGAGAGAATGACAAATTCTAAATTAAAGCAAGCGCTTGCCGCTCTAGCCGTTTCAGTTGCAGTCGCTGCAACGCCGGTTTCTGTTTCAGCCAATCAATCTGAAGCTGAAGCAAAGGCCGCAGCAGAAGCTTTAGCGAAACGTGTTGAAGAAGGTAAAAAACTTGCATTTGACCGCGGTCAAGGTAACTGTTTAGCTTGTCACATGATTCCCGGCGGAACCTCGCCAGGCAACATTGGGCCAGCTTTGATCGCAATGAAACTTCGCTACCCGGATAGACAAAAACTATTCGATAAACTATGGGGCGTTGAACAATTGCGTGTGCCTTACAGCATGATGCCTTTCTTCGGACAGAATGGTATCCTAACAGATGACGAAATCAACAAAATCGTTGATTATATGTACACTCTGTAACTTTATTCCAAACCTAACTAGGAGTTTTAAATCTTATGAAACGTAGATCATTCCTAAAAGCCACTTTGGCAACTGGCGCTGCAACTGTAGCCGTGAGTGCTGGCTTACTAACCCCTTCAACTGTATTAGCTAGCTGGAACAAGCAAGCGTTCGAAGCAAAAACTGTTGACGATGCACTAAAAGGCATCTTCGGTACAGCTGATGCGGCTGCTTCTGGTGACGTTAAATTAACCGCACCAGCAATTGCTGAGAACGGTGCTGTTACGCCAGTAACAGTTGATGCATCTGGAATGTCTGGTGTTGAGTCAATCGCTATTGTTGCCTCAGCTAACCCAACTCCACTTGTTTGTGAATACAAATTCTCTGGTCCAGCTCAAGGCTTCGTTTCTACACGTATCCGTATGGGCAGCACGCAAAACGTTGTGGCTATCGTTAAAGCAGGCGGCAAGCTATACAAAGCTGAGCAAGAAGTACGTGTAACTATCGGTGGTTGTGGCGGTTAATCCTCCTTCCCATCCAACACTACTAACTTATTTAGATCGACCAATTTTGAGAAGGAAATAGATATGTCTATCAATATCAGAACTCGTGGAAGCGTTAAAGGCGGCGTTGCTGAAATCAAATCACTAATCAGACACCCAATGGAGTCTGGTGCGCGTATGGATCAATCAACCGGTAAGCCTTTCCCAATGAAGCTTATCCAAACCGTAACGGTTGATGTAAACGGTACCCGTGCTGTTGATGCACAATGGTCTGCAAACATCTCTACTAACCCATATATGCACGTAAACGTTGCTGCAAAATCTGGCGACGAAATCACCATCAATGTTGAAGACAACACTGGTGAGAAAGGCTCTGAAACTTTCAAACTAAGATAAGTTTCGCCGGGTTTGTATAGTCTTTGCGCTCTACAAACCCAAAAAATATAACCATAAGAACAATAAAGCTCTCCTACGGAGGATTGGAATGAAGAAGACATTAGTAACAGCCTTAGCTCTGGGCGTTGCGGCAGGTGTCGGCAGTCAAGCAATGGCCGTTGACTTTGCAGAACATGCAGAAAAAAGCCGTAAGGATCTCGTAGAGTACTTCAAGGCAAAACACCCGGATCGTCCTGTTGAGGACTATATCCACGGAATTTATGGCTATAACGCCGAGCGTAAAGCTCAATGGGAATCCCAAGAGGAATTTCCTCCTTATCAAGATCACGTTGATGCAGGTCAAGCATTGTTTGAAAAAGATAAAGCTGCCTATGTTGGCTGCTTAGTTAATTCAGACCAAGGCGTAAATAAAATCCGTCCTAGCTACCCCTATTTCGACGAAAAATCGCAAAAAGTGGTTACCTTAGAAGGCGATATTAATCGTTGCCGTGAAGCGGCTGGTTTAAAACCTTTTAAATGGAAGCGTGGCGACATTGCTAAGCTTAGTGGTTATTTAGCCTATGAGGCCCGTGGCGAAAAAATTAACGTACAAATTAACTCTGCCGGTGCGGCTAAGGCCTTCGAAGCAGGTGAACGTGAGTTTGTTGAACCTCGCGGACAACTAGGCTTAGCTTGTGCAAGCTGTCACGTTTACAATGCGTCGCGTCAAGCGCGCTCTGACATTTTATCCCCGCTACTAGGTCACACCACTCACTTTCCTGTATGGCGTGGAAAATGGAACGATCTAGGCACATTACAGCGTCGTTATGAAGGTTGTCACAAAAATATGCGTGCTAAACCTCATAAAGTTCAAGGTGAAGAGTATAACAACCTCGAGTTTTTCTCTGCCTACATGAGCAATGGTTTAGAAATTAACGGCCCAAGTTACCGTCAGTAATCAAACTTATGCGCAAAAAAACCCGGAATTTCCGGGTTTTTTTGCATTAGACAGGAACCTACTATTTGCGTTCAAAATAGCAGGCCTGCTAAAGGTAGAATTAACCGCACTTTGGCATTAACACAATATCAGACCCCATCACCTTCTAAGACCAAGTGTACCTAAAGACAAAGTGTACCTAAACAAGCAGCTGCTCGCCTTCGTGCAGCCAATCAAATCCCTGACGCACCCAGCGCTCAATATCTAAAATCAAGTCTGGATTATTTACACCCATTTTTTGTGCAATCATAAACACTTTATCTTGCTCTTCTGGACCAAAGTGACCATCTTTATAAGAGATTTTCATCAACTCCTGCAACGTAACCACCTTAGCGAGTTTGCTGTCCATTTTGACCAGCAACTCATCTAAATTCAGATGCGACTTATTCAAGTCATAGCGCACGCCATAAGCCTCTGAATAATCTTTTAAATACTGCAACTCTTCCTCGGATACATCATTATCCACCGCCGCTGTCATCACCGCTAAGTCAAACAGCGCTTGACGTTGTTCGGCTGTTAATCTATCTACAAACATACCCCCTCCTTAATGTTTTTCAATTTGTTCAACATTACGTACCGCACCAAACGCCGCACTCGTGGCCATCGCGGCATAAGCACGCAACGCCGCTGTTACCTTGCGCTCACGCGCTACAGCCGGTTTCCAAGCATCACGGCCTTTTTGCTCCATCAGCTGCCGACGTTGCGCCAATTCATAATCAGACAGCTTGACGTTAATTGAACGATTTGGAATATCGATTTCAATGATATCGCCCTGCTCAATCAAGCCAATGTTACCGCCTTCAGCCGCTTCCGGTGAAACATGGCCAATCGATAAACCAGAGGTGCCGCCGGAAAAACGCCCGTCGGTTAGTAACGCGCAAGCCTTACCTAAGCCTTTCGATTTTAGATAACTAGTCGGATAAAGCATTTCCTGCATTCCCGGCCCGCCTTTTGGTCCTTCATAACGAATAATCACCACTTCACCGGCCTGTACTTCATTCCCTAAAATCCCGGCTACAGCCGCGTCTTGACTTTCATAAATGCGAGCAGGCCCGCTGAATTTAAAAATTTCCTCATCAACACCGGCGGTTTTTACAATACAGCCGTCTTGGGCAATATTACCAAACAGAACCGCTAAACCGCCATCCTTAGTGTAAGCGTGCTCTACCGAGCGGATACAGCCGTTTTCATCATCCGCATCCAAGTCTTTCCAACGTTTATTTTGGCTAAACGCTTGCGTAGTGCGCACATTTCCCGGTGCGGCTTTAAAAAAGGTTTGCACCGCTTCCGACGGATTTCGGCTAATGTCCCACAACTCAATCGCCGCACCTAGGGTCGAGGCATGAACCGTGTAGGTATTCGGATCAATCAAACCTGCGCGATCTAGCTCACCCAACAAACGCATAATACCGCCAGCACGATGCACATCTTCCATGTGATAAATTTTCGAGTTTGGCGCCACCTTAGATAAACAAGGTACTTTACGAGAAATGGCATCAATATCCGCCATCGTGAAGTTGACATCAGCTTCGTGCGCAATCGCCAGTAAATGTAATACGGTATTGGTTGAGCCGCCCATTGCCACATCCAGTGCTACCGCGTTTTGAAAAGCAGAAAAAGTGGCAATCGAACGCGGCAAAACACGATCATCATCTTGCTCATAATATTGTTTGGTAATTTCAACAATCCGACGGCCCGCTTCCTCAAACAAATGCTTACGATCAGCATGGGTGGCCAACATCGAACCGTTGCCCGGTAATGCCACCCCCAACGCTTCCGCCAAACAATTCATTGAATTGGCAGTAAACATTCCCGAACAAGAACCACAGGTCGGACAGGCCGAAACCTCAACCGACTCGACATCGGCATCGGTACATTTATCGTCAGCCGCCATCACCATCGCATCGACCAAATCAAGCTTGATTTCTTGACCGCCTAATACCGTTTTTCCGGACTCCATTGGCCCGCCGGAAACGAAAATGGTCGGGATATTTAACCGCATCGCGGCCATCAACATCCCAGGCGTAATTTTGTCACAATTAGAAATACACACTAATGCATCAGCACAATGAGCATTTACCATATACTCCACTGAATCGGCGATTAAATCGCGCGAAGGCAAGGAATACAACATACCGTCGTGTCCCATTGCAATACCGTCATCCACGGCAATAGTATTAAACTCTTTGGCAATGCCGCCCGCCTGTTCAATCACCCGCGCCACCAGCTGCCCCATATCTTTTAAATGCACATGACCTGGCACAAACTGGGTAAAGGAATTAGCAATCGCAATAATCGGTTTACCAAAATCCTCTGAATTCATTCCGGTCGCGCGCCACAAAGCGCGTGCGCCCGCCATATTGCGACCATGCGTACTGGTTCTTGAACGATAAGCTGGCATAAACACTCCTTAAATCGATAAAATCGGCAAGCCCACTGAAGTTTTTCCACTGCAAGCAGGCACTTTGTTATACTTCGAAAATTATTCAATATTTTCTCATAACATCCTTATGCCGATGAAACAATCTGACGTCGATTTTCTGCACAGCCTGCGCCAATCATCGGGTTATATTCACCTGCATCGCGGAAAACTGTGCGTAATATACATCCCGGGTGAATTGATTTTGCATCAAGACAATCTCAAACAACTGGCGGAAGACTTGGCGTTGTTACATACTCTCGGCTTAAAAATGGTACTAGTGATGGGCGCGACCCCGCAAATCGATGCGGCCCTAGCAAACGCCGACATCGATTGGCAAAGCCACCAACAATTTCGTATTACCTCGGTTGAGATGTTGCCAATTCTGCAACAAACGCTTGGCCAAGTTCGTAGTCAGCTAGAAGCCGCCTTTAGCCGCCAACAGCCGATCGATGACCAACCGCTCAGCCTCTGCTCAGGTAACTGGGTCACTGCCCAGCCCAAAGGTGTGATTGATGGCATAGACTTTCAACACACTGGCCAAACCCGCAAAATTAACCAAGCAGCAATGCGGGCAATAGTGGACTCGGGCCAGGTGGTACTACTTACCCCACTAGCTTATTCACTCACTGGCGAAGTGTTTAACCTCAACACGCTGGAACAAGCCTGCTCGGTAGCGAGTAAACTGCAAGCCGACAAATTAATGATTTTCAGCAACGCCAGACATATTGCAGGCCTGCCACATCAAATGAGCCTGAGCGAGCTCAAACACCATCAGGCGCAAAATCACGAGCAAGACTTGTTACTGCAACAGCTTCGCCGTCATGCCCCGCATATCAAACGCATCCATCTGATGCACGAATCCAACCCCAGCAGTTTACTGCTTGAACTGTACAGTCGAGACGGCATGGGCACGCTGATTTTTAGCGATCGTTACCACCAAATTCGTCCGGCCACAATCGAGGATGTCAGCGGCATATTAGACTTAATTGCCCCATTGGAAGCAGAAGGAAAGTTAGTCAAACGCTCACGTGAACGTTTGGAGTTAGAAATTCACAACTTTACCGTTATCGAACGCGATCAACATATTATAGGTTGCGGTGCACTATATCCTTACGAAAACGCCTCGGCCGAACTCGCTTGCTTAGCGGTGGACCCAAATTACCAAGGTCAATCGCTCGGCGAAGAACTGCTACGCACCATCGAAAATCAAGCCAAAAACCGTGCATTCCAACGGCTATTTTTACTCACCACCCATACCCAGCATTGGTTTATCGAACACGGTTTTATTCCCAGTCCGCTGGCAAGCCTGCCCGAAAGCCGCAAATCGCTGTACAACTACCAAAGACAATCAAAAGTCCTGGTTAAAGACCTCTATTAAATGAACAACCTACAGACTGTCAGCACCCTAAAGGAGCGATTTCGCGGATTTTTACCGGTCGTGGTCGATGTCGAAACCGCCGGATTTGAGGCTAACAAACACGCTCTACTCGAAGTGGCCGTAATGACCTTAAAAATGAACGACCAAGGTTTGCTCGAACCCGATCAACTGTATCAAGAAAATATTTTACCGTTCGAAGGGTCACAGCTCGATCCAAGCGCATTGAAATTTATCGGCATAGAAGACCCTTACCACCCATTTCGCAACGCCAAAAACGAACGCAGCGCGCTAGAGCAATTATTTGCGCCCATTCGCAGTCAAATCAAACAAACTGGCTGCAGCCGCGCGATTTTAGTCGGTCATAATGCCATGTTTGATCTCAATTTTTTAAAACACGCCGCCGAACGAACCAAAGTCAAAATTCCGTTTCACCTGTTTAGCACCTTCGACACCGTATCTTTAGCCGGTTTAATGTTTGGCGAAACCGTTCTTAGTAAAGCGGTACAAGCCGCTGGTATCGAATGGGACAACAAACAAGCCCACAGTGCAGCTTACGATACCGAAAAAACTGCGCGCCTGTTTTGCCATATCGTCAACCAATGGCCCCTGCTCAAACCCACCGAAACACACGAACCAGCGTTATTTAACGAACCAGCCGATTAAACCGCAGTCGAAAAGATTTTATTAGCTAAAAACTCGGCTAAACGCTAACAAAGTAGGATGGGCTGTTCGCGCTTGGCACGAACAAACATAGCGTGCTGCCTGCGCATACCTTAGGATTAAACAACAAATACTCCCTTTGTCCACGCAATAACTAACAGGCCTGCTAAACCCACTATCTGACAGTTTTGATATAATGAATTTTTTTACAACAGATGGTCACTCCATGCCTCACTCTTATCAGGTACCACACCTAAAAACAGCGCTAAAAGGGCCTTTACTAGAACTAGAAGCCCACTTTCTGAGCCACAGTTCAACAATTGAATGCTGGTTTAGACAACAGTTTCGAGACACACCTGCGCCGTTTTACGCCTCGGTAGACTTACGCAATGCCGGCTACAAACTCGCGCCGGTTGACACCAACTTGTTTCCAGCCGGATTCAACAACCTCCACCCAGACCTGCGCCCCCTAGCCGTACAAGCCACGCAGCACGCGATTACCCAAGCCTGCCCGGTCACAGACGGCGTATTGATCATTCCGGAAAACCATACAAGAAACCTATTCTATTTAGAAAATCTCAGTACACTCAAAGAAATCATCGAAAATGCTGGTTACGAAGTGCATATTGGCTCACTCATACTCGAACAACCAACCCAAATAGAGCTACCCTCCGGCAAAACCCTCTGTCTAAAGCCGCTACAACGCAAAGGCGAACGGGTTGGCGTAGAAGCTTTTTTTCCTTGCGCGATTTTGCTAAACAACGACCTATCGGCAGGGCGTCCGGCGATTTTAGAAAATATCGAACAAACCCTACTTCCCCCGCTTGACCTTGGCTGGGCAACACGCTACAAAACTCAACACTTCAACCACTATGCCGATGTCACCCGCGAATTTGCAGGCTTGATTGATATTGATCCCTGGCTCATCACACCAGAATCCGTTCAATGCGGGCCGATTAACTTCAAAGAACATATCGGCCTAGACAAACTCGCCGACACCGTTAATCAAGTGCTAGCCAAAACGGCAGACTACTACCACACTCACGACATCGACTGTAAACCGTTCGTCATTATTAAGTCCGACAGCGGCACATACGGTATGGCGATCATGTCCGTCCAAAAAGCCGAAGATGTCCTCAACCTCAATCGCAAACAACGCAACAAAATGACCTCGGCAAAAGAAGGCTTAACCGTCGATAAAATGCTAGTACAAGAAGGCGTTTATACCTTCGAAACCGTTGATGATGCTGTTGCCGAGCCGGTGGTCTACATGATACACAACCATGTTATTGGTGGCTTCTACCGTATCCATACCGGCAAAACCGCAACTGACAACCTTAACTCACCTGGCATGCACTTTGAACCCATGTCATTCCAGCAACCCGGCGCCCTACCCGACCAAAACCAAGGCCCCGATGCCGAACCGAACCGATTTTATGCCTACGGCGTTGTCGCCCGACTTGCGCTACTCGCTGCCGCACGCGAAATTCAAAGCGCTCGACAAAAGACCAACCTAGAATAAGGCCAGGCTATCGACTCGTCCCTTCACTCAACTGAAGGGACAATAAAAACTTATCGACTAGGCAACAAACGCTCTAAGCCAAGTCATGCTTTCGCGCTTTAGGCACTTGCGGCTGCGTCCACACACTTAACACACACGCATTCCAAATCACAATAAACCAAATCAAATACAACCAAAGTAAAAATAACGGTACCGCTGCTAACGCACCATACACCACATCATACGTTGGAAACAGCTTCACATATAACGCAAACGCCCACTTCAACGCCTCTAACTGAAACGCTGCCATCACCGCCACCCACCAAGCCTGAGACCAACGCACCTTCACCTGCGGCACCCAACGATAAAGCAACATAAAACCAACAATACTAAACCCCAACGGCATAAAACGCAGCAACTGACTTGCGCCATGAGAGAGCCACGCATCCTGCTTCCACAAAGGCGCCGCCAAAATATAAGTTGTAGCCACCAAACTCAAACCAAGCAGTAACGGCCCCAACACACTCACCCCCAAATAATTCAGCCAACTCATCCACCAAACTCGCGTATTCGGCGTTTCCCACATATCATTAATTTTCTTATCAATCGTCCACAACAACATCAATGTCGTAACAAACATCACCACCAAGCCCGGTGCCGCTAGACGAGTGGCTTGCTGCGCAAACAACGTCAAATAATTCTGAATAACCGGCTGCGAATCAGGCATCAAATGCGCCACCACAAATTGCATAATGACATCCTGAAACGGAGCAAACCAAGCCGAAGTCGAAAAAATACTCAGCATCACCGCCAACATCGGCACAATCCCCAACAGACTCGTATAAGCGAGAATACCTACCGCATCCGTACCTTTTAAACGCCAAAAACGCCCCACAACCTGTTTTAAAAATCGCCCTGAGTGCACCAGCATACCGCAACCTCTTTATTATTTATTTGACCAACAACTCAATAAACCTCTAATCAAATTATATGACTCAGTCACGCCATACTCCCCGGCCAGATCGGGCGCTAACGTCCCATAACTAACCGAGCACAAACACGCCAGCGCGCAAAAAGCTACGAAAAGTTTATTTAGACTCACCACTAGAAACACGAAGGCACAAAGTTTTTTAAGTCGTTTTTAACTATCAACCATTGTTTGTATCGAACAATTTAGCTGAACACTAAATCGATTCGAATGTTAACTCAAACTTAATTTATCGATCCGTGACAGCGAAACATCAACCGACTTTAATGAATTTTTTCACAGTTACAACAACCAACCCCCATAATCAAATCAACACCGCGGCGATATCAGCAAATCGATAATCGAGATACTCAAATATTTTCCCTACAAATAGGGCTATGAAGATAATCTATTTGTCAGCACAGTTAAATAGCATCATAATTAAATTATCCGCCCTAAATCAAAAAACACGGTTAATCCTTGAAAAAATCACAACTACGCAATACCACTTTCTACGTCGCATTAGGCTATTTAGCGATCTTCTGTCTACTGATTATATCAGCCGGACTCAGCTACCATCTTGAGCAAAAAAACAAACACTCTCTGATAACGCTCGCGCAATACCAAACCCAACAAACGCTGCTCGAACAACTCCTCCAACACGCGCGCGACCGTAGTCTCCTATTACTCAACATTATCAGCCTACAAGACCCATTTGAAATTGAAGAAAAACGCCCCCAATTTGTTGCCCTCGCCCAACAAATCATGACCCAACTTCAACACTACGAACAGCACCCCGTATCCAGCTTCGAACGCAGCAAACTTGACCGCATCTACCAAAGCACCACCCTCAACCGCGACCTGCAAAATCAAGTCATTGAGCTAGCCATTAACGAACAAACTCAAGGCGCACTTGACCTACTAGTCAAACAAACCCTACCCATTCAAGAAGAAGTGCTTACCCTCTTTCAAAGCCTCTACCAATTCAAACAACAACAACACTTCCAAGCACAACAACAATTCAACGAAAACTCCAACGCCATAAAAACCCTCTGGATTTTCACCCTGCTGGCCCTGTTTATCACCCTTGGCTTAGTCAGCTATATTTCGCTAAAAAAAATCCGCCGCGCCCAACTGATACAAGAGCAATTTCAACACACGCTCGAAAACAAAGTTAAAGAGCGCACTAAAGAAACCGTCCTAGACAGTGCCATACTGCACAGCATTCACGAATCCATCGCGGTTACCAATGAAAAAGGCGACTTCATCAAAGGCAATATCAACTTCAACGACCTACTTCAAGCGCACCACATCAACCCGCGCGAACACCAAATCTGGACTTATCTTAACCAAGTATTTGACGGCATCAATACCGACGACCTATTTGAACAAGCCATCACACAAGGACAAGCTCGCCAAGAAATCACTTGGAAAAAAAACCGCCAACACCACTTTCTCATCGATGTACACCAAATTCTTGACGCGCGCCTTGATGACCACTACCTCTGCTTTGTGTTCACCGACATTTCGCACCTAAAACAAACGCAAAAAGAGCTGGAAAAACTCGCCAACTACGACCTCATTACCCAACTGGCCAATCGCCACGCCTTCCAAAAAACGCTCGCAGACTGGATCAGCGAAAACCGCCAATTTGCGTTATTCTTTCTTGATCTCGACAACTTCAAATGGGTCAACGACACCCAAGGCCATGCCGCCGGCGATCACATTCTCATTCAAGTAGGCGAAAGCCTCACCAACCAACTTCTAACCCACCCCCCACACCTTATTGCGCGCTTAGGAGGCGATGAATTTGGCCTGCTCTACCAATACCATGACGAACTCGAACTAGGCAAACTAGCGCAACAACTGATCGACACCATCCAGCTGCAATACCAACCCAGCAACCCCTCACAAACACTCGGCGCCAGTATCGGTATCGCCACCTATCCCAAAGACGGCAAAAGCCTTGAAGACCTGATGCGCCATGCCGACTTTGCCATGTATAAAGCCAAGGAACAGGGCAAAAACAGCTACTGCCTGTTCTCCGACAAAATGAACGAACACATCCACTACCTCTACGAAAGCGAAATTAACCTCCATCGCGGACTAGATCGCGGCGAGTTCTTCCTTGTCTACCAACCCCAATTCAACCTACAAACCGGCCAACTCATCGGCGCAGAAGCCTTAATTCGGTGGCAACAAGGCGAACGACTGATTTCCCCGAGCGAATTTATACCACTCGCGGAAAAATTTGGTCTCATCCAAACGCTGGGCGAATTCGTTTTAGACAGCGCGCTACAACAGCTGCAACACTGGCAACAACACCAATGCTCGATAGAACGCCTATCGATTAACGTATCCTCCGCCCAACTCGCAAACCAACGTTTTAATCAACGAGTACAAAAACAGCTGAGGCACTACCAAATCCACCCAACCCAACTGGACATAGAAATCACCGAAAGTATGCTCATAGACCATCTCGGCGAACAAAACACCACCCTGAGCGAACTACAACAACTGGGCGTCGAAATATCGATTGACGACTTTGGCACAGGCTACAGCTCGCTGGCCTATATCAAACACCTCAATGTTGATCGCATAAAAATTGATCGCAGCTTTATACAAGACCTCGAATACAACACCGAATCCCACAGCATTGTTAAAGCGATTATCACCATGGGACAAAGCCTAGGTATGAAAATACTCGCTGAAGGCATCGAAACCCCGCAGCAGCTGCAGCTACTACGCGAACTCGGCTGCGACGAGGGACAAGGCTTCCTACTCGGCAAACCGATGCCCGCACAACAACTTGTTCAAAGCGCACACAACCTCATCGCCCCCCTACAGCAAAGCCAGTCATGAGCCAACAAGACAGCCGAAACAAACCACAACACCGTGCGCAAACCGAACTAAAGCAATGCCTACGCGCCCTAGAAAACAAAAAACCGTACCCAGCCTCACCCGGCATGGTCTTAAGCGAACAAACCTGCCGCCAACTGGCGCGCCATATTCAAACCCTCCTACGCAAACAACTTCACTAACGCTGCGCTAAACCGAACACAACCCAACATAACCAAATCGGCAACAAAACCAATTTGCAGGCCTGCTAATCCGCACCGCTGGCTACGTTTGCGTTTCTAAGACTAAAAACAGAAGGAATTGAAAGATGAGACAACCAATACAAAGAACATAAAGCAAACCTAGCCGCCATTGACCTACCGCATGCACAGGTCTTTTTTCTCGCTCCCACGCAGACGAGACAGAGCAAAGATTATTATGGCACCCTGCATAGTCAGATGAGTTGTGCAAATCGGTTGTTTTGAACCACGAAGGTCGCGAAAAACACGAAGATTTTTAACGCTTAGATCGCTTTATTTTAAAAGTCTTCGTTACGCTATGTCTTTGTAGTGAATTTGCATGAATGCTTTCACAGGCTCTGTACTTGGAAACGTTGGATGAGTTGCCATTTAATGGTTACCAAGTACAACTTAGTAACCAAAAGCAGAGAAGCCAAAGGGCATGAAAAAAATGTGTGCATACGCTAGGGCCATTCACCATTCATTTTGAGCCCAAAAGACGCCAAAGCGCGACGTTTTTAAGCAGGGTTTCAAATATCAAAACCATCGATTATTGCAGAAAGTTGCTTGTAGAAAGCGTTTTGGCTGAACGCCAAATCGATTTAACGATGAACTCAAACGTGAAACATCAATCAGTTAGCGAGACACATCAACACAATCTAGCTTGCGCTTAACGAAGGGCCAATCTATCAACCATTTAAGACCACAAGACAAAACGCGTACTAGTATTAGCGAACCAAACCGGCCTCCACTTGCTGCCGGCGTGACTCACCACACAAACGCTCAATTAAATGCAGCGCAAAATCCATCGCCGTTCCCGGTCCACGCGATGTCACCACACAACCGGCATCAACTACAGCCTGATTTACATACTGCATACCCGGTGCCGGCGCCTGATCCAGTACGCCGGGATAACTGGTAGCCACCAAATTATCCAACAATCCGGCGCGCTTCAACACCTTTGGCGCCGCACAAATCGCCGCCGCCATCCGCCCCTGCTCAACCGTCGCGCGCAATAAGGCCAAAACACGCTCATCTTGCTCCAAATAATCAGCACCAGGCAAACCACCGGGCAATACCACCAAATCAAATACTTGCGTTGCGACTTCAGCCAAGGTGGTTTGCGCTTGCAACACCACCCCACGCGAACAATGAATGAGTCGCTGCTCATCTAAACTGGCGGTTATCACCTCTAATTGCGCGCGCACAAACAAATCAATCAGCGTAACCGCCTCCAACTCCTCACAGCCTTGCGCCAGCGGAATTAAAACGCGTTTCACGGAGCCGCCTTACGCGCCTGCACAAACGCCATACTTTTTAATAAATTCAACGCCTCATGCAACTCATAATCATCCGACAACAAATCCGCTTTCGTTGTCTTTTGCGCATCAGCCTCCTCCTGTTTCGACGCATCAGAATCCTTCGCCTCATCCACTTTATCAGTGCCTGCCGCTTCATTTTGACCGACTAAATGGCCATCCAAGCTCGCCTCTTTCATCTCCGCCAACATCGAACGTTCCACGCGCTCAACTTTAAGCAAATCGATTTCGATATCCGGCTTAATACCCTCAGCCTGAATTGAACGACCCGAAGGCGTGTAATACAACGCCGTAGTCAACTTAATCGCCGCCCCATTATTTAACGGCAACAAAGTCTGCACCGAGCCCTTACCAAACGTCGTGCGCCCGACAATCAGCGCGCGTCCCTGATCTTGCAGCGCCCCGGCAACGATTTCAGACGCCGAAGCCGAGCCCTCATTTACTAATACCACAATCGGGCGGCCATTCAACACATCACCTTTTTTAGCCTCAAAGCGCATTTTCGCATTCGCAATACGTCCCTCGGTATACACAATCAAGCCGCCATCCAAAAACAAATTACTCACATCCACCGACGCATTCAACACCCCGCCCGGATTGTTACGCAAATCCAAAATCAACCCTTTCAAATCACCGCCGTTTTCCTTATTCAACGCTGCAATCGCCTTGGCTAAATCCTCACCGGTGCGCACTTGGAACTGGCTAATGCGCACATATCCCATATCCTTATCCAACAAACGCTGACGTACACTTTTTACCTTCACCACCGCCCGCGTTAACTCAATTTCCATCGGTTCACGCTCGGTTTTACGCATAATCGTTAGACGAATTTTACTGCCCGGCTCACCGCGCATCATTTTCACCGCATCGGTCAACCCCATCCCTTTTACCGATTTTTCATCCAACTTAATAATCAAATCTCCGGCACGAATCCCCGCCTTCTGAGCTGGGGTATCATCAATCGGCGCAATCACCTTCACAAAACCATCCTCAAGGCCGACCTCCATCCCAAGGCCACCAAACTCGCCCTTCGTATGCTCCTCAACCTTTTCAAAATTTTCCGGTGGTAAATACGCCGAATGCGGATCTAGATTCGACAACATCCCGCTAATCGCATTTTCCAATAGTTTCTGATCCTCAATCGGCTCCACATAACTACTCGAAATACGATCAAACACCTCGACAAACGCCCGCAATTCCTGCAAGGGTAGCGCCATAGAGCGCCCTTCGGTTTCGCGCTCCGCCATCACGCTGGTACCCAACATAATCGCACCGCCTAAAACCGCACCGGTTGTTAGCCACAGCGCCTTTTTCATCATTGTTGTCGTTGTCACAGAAATCTCCGCTTGTTTTACCACCCAATCAAGTGGCAATTTTTAGGATGCTAAGAAACAAACACCGCCCATCAACGGCGTTTACCGATTGACGCCAGACTTATTCCCACATCAAGTTTTTGTAAAAATACGCTCAATTATAAAGTAAGTTTAGATGACATTATGCCTCGTTTTCAATTAGAATTTAGCTTTGGCCTACGGGTCTGACCATTATTTGCAAATTCTAAAACGGCAGGTTGCATGAGTGAACTCAATCTCTTTGAAATGAAAGAGGATAATATTGTCAAAGCGTCCAAGGCGCTCAAAGCGATGGGGCATCCCCTACGCTTGAAAATACTTTGTGTGATTAGTGATGGCGAACTTCCGGTGATGGATATTGTTGCCAAGGTTGGCACAACGCAAAGCAATGTATCTCAACACATTGACATCCTTCGAGAAAAAGGCATTTTAACTTCACGTCGAGAAGGCAGCAAAATTCTATGTCAAGTAGCGGATAAAGAAATCATTAATTTGTTGCACGCGATGCAAGCAACATTTTGCCCAACAAACTAAATCACGTCCCCTACTCCATCTAGGCGACTCGATTATCCAAAGTCGCCTTATTCTCATCCGCGCGCTCACCTAAACCCTCAGGCACCTGCAATACCAAGCGCAACTCAAACGAAGCCCGCGCGAGCGAGGCGGACTGCTCATCGCCTTGCTTTGCAGCAAGCGCAGGCGCCTGATCCATAGCTTCAACATCAATCGGCGCCTTATTAGTATCGCTCGGTTGCTCAGCCTCGCCATCATCGCTCTGCATTCGTTGCGCCTGCAACTCACTCTGCGCTTGCATCATCATCTGCGAAGCCTGCGCCGCTACACGCATATCCTGCGGCGAGGGTTGTGCTGGTGCCAGCGCCGCTCGTTGCACAATCATCGCTTTTTGCAACGTGGCCTGCGGATCGCCTTTCACCGGCGAGGTATCGATACCCACCGCCCCACCCACGGCATATTTCTGTCCATCCGGTCCGGTTTGATAATCATAGCGAATGCCGCCACGTGCATAAGCTCCCGCCGCCGCCAAGTGCGCTTGTTCATGCGCGCGCACCTCTTGATCACGCATCTTCAGCTGCATCACCACCTGCTCGACTTCACGCTGCGCCTGTTGAGCATCGCGCGTTTGCGTAGAGGGGGCTTGCCCTGCATCGCGCTCACTAACGAGTGCGTTTTCAGGCTTCGCCTGCGCCCGTCCAGTTGTGCGCGTATCCGCTGTCGGATTAAGCGCATCCTGTGCTTGTTCAGCCGCTTTTGGCGAAATGGACACAGGCTGACTCGACTGCGTTGGCAGCCACGCCATTGCCCCTGTCATCTGTGTTGCCGTTACGCTGGCCAATTTCCCCACCCTTGCTTCATAACATTTTGATTTAGTTTAGCATAAGACCAATCTAAGTGGCAGATCGCTCGATTCACATCGCCATCGCCCACCCGATATTTTGCCCACACGCAATCACGCAGAAGTTTTTTCAAATCAACTCTACAGCCTGACAGCACGTTTTTTCATTGTATATTAGCTATACTATTTAAAATATGTTGGGGAGCCGCGTTAAGATGGTGATGCATGATTTAATTCGTACCGCGCAAGCTTACTTGATGGAATCCAATCCACCGGATTTGCCACTTGAGTTAATACAACTTTATGAAGAGCTGGACAAGCGCCATCCCAATACGGTGGTAATTGCTGGTTTAATCAGTCATAACCCGGCATTGCTCGCCGACTTTCTCAAACTAGCCAACCGCTGCTGCGCGCCAAAAGAGCCGATTAAAGACGCACGCGCAGCGGTCAATATGATGGGGTTAAACGAAATCAACACCCTGTTTACCTGTGTTAATATCAGTCAATATTTAGCCGAAGACTATTTTGAAAAAACCGTTCTCAGCGATGCGGTTAAAGCCGGACTGGCGGCGGCTGAACTGTCCTACTGGGTATATGATGTCAGTCGAGCCGAAGCGTATATGGCAGGCCTGCTACAAAATGTGGGCGTGCCATTCCTTTATCGGCGCAACAAAGAAGCCTACAGCCGTATTTTCGAGCACCAAGCCTCGCAACCCTTTAGCGGCTACCAACAAGAAATTAAAACCTACCGTACCAGTCACGCCCACGTTGGTATGGTGTTAGCGAAAAAATGGCAGGTCAACAACGACATTATGAAAGCTATTTTATTGCACCATGAAGCCGACTTTGTCGCCATGACGGCTAATCACCCCAAAATACGCGAATTAACCGCGCTCATTCAGTTGGCTAATTTTATTGTCGTCGAGGCACAAGACCAAGAATACCTGCACAGCGAATTAAAACAAAGTCGCGACCTTGCACGCCAAGCCCTTGATCTACCGGATGCGGCGCTCAAAGCTGCACGCGGCGCGGTACAAAAATGGGGCGATGCCGGTTTGGTTCTAGGTAGCCACTAGGTTGGTCAACGGGTAAAAACACAACAAGACGGGTTTAAAACGGCTTTAAGCCCCGCCGAAGGGTTTAGCCAAGTTGCCCATCGAAGACAGCGCCTAGCCTGAAAAACTATCAGAGGGTATTCGAGGAACCTCAATACTTTTAGCTAATTGTTGCAGGCCTGCAAATCTATGTTATTTCAACGCTTAGACCTTAAACTGATGAACCAAACGATCCAAGCGATCAGCCAAAGCCTGCATTTGATTACCGGCTTTTTCGGTATTCACCGCTTCTAAAGCGGTTTGCTCGCTGACCAAATGAATCTGCCCGATATGCTCATTCACCGCTGCCGCCAAGGTCGCTTGCGAATGCGCCGCGCCAAAAATCTGCTCACTCATTTGACTGATATTGTCCATAAGCTTCACCACCGGCGCGAGTTCTTGCTGCGCCAACTCAATCGCCCCGCAGCTGTCTTGCGAGTTTTGCTGTGCCGAGCTAACCACGCCGACGGTGCGCGAAGTGGCATCACAAATTTTCTCGATAATACGCTCGATTTCTAGGGTAGATTCTTGGGTACGCTGCGCCAAACCGCGCACCTCATCCGCCACAACCGCAAAACCGCGGCCGTGCTCACCGGCGCGCGCCGCTTCAATCGCTGCATTCAAGGCAAGCAAGTTGGTCTGCTCCGCAATCTCACGAATAACACTCACCACCTGACCAATCGACTTCGAATCCTCATTTAGCTGATTGACCGCATCGGTCATCTGCGCCATGCCAATCGACAACGACTGAATCGTATGGGTAGCACGCGACACCACCTGACTACCCTGCTTCACCCGACCGACTGCCTGTTCGGTAATATTTGACGCTTTGCGCGACAACGCCTCAACGCTTTTTGCCTTTACCGTCATATCCGATACCGACTCGGTCAACTGCGCGGCCGCGCTCAGCTGATGTTCCGAGCCGCGTTTGGTGGACAGCGTCACGCCCAACATTTGCACCGACGCTTTTTCCAACTCGTGTACCGTTCCACTTAGCTGCTGTAGCATCGCCTGAATGCGCCCGACAAACACGTTAAAGTACTGCGACAACATGGCCAATTCATCCTTGCCATTCACCGGCAAGCGCCGAGTTAAGTCGCCTTCACCTTGTGCCATATCCTGCATCGCAGCCACCGCTTGATGCACCGGTTCGACCACAGAACGCGTCACCCGCGATGAAATAAGCATCCCCACTAATTGCCCCATGACCGACAAACTTAGCAACAAAATAATGTTATTTAAGCTGCTATCGGCCACTTTTTCACTCAACAACACCATCTCATCGACCGCGCTTTCCATCACCGCCGTTAAGTCCGCTTCAAGCACTTCAAACAAGGGCTTGATTTCATGCTCCATCATCCAAATATCCATACGCCACTTTTCACCTTCGTGAATCGTTTTAAGCGTCATATAATTTTGACGATAGGTCGCAAAATCGTCGGCAATCTGTGGAAGCGACTCCTCCTGCTCCAAGGTCAAACGCGAAACCGGCAAGGCCTGAAGTTTTTCCAACAATAACTCAGTCGCCTCTAAATACATTTCGGCATTTTGCGACATATCCGCGCTACGAAACGCCAAATAGCCGCGTACCGAATTTAACACATTTGACCAATTTGCCTGCAAATTCAGCAAATCTTGTAAAATAACGCGCCGACTCGGCTGCAAATCGTTTAGCTCCGACTGCACCATACTCGAAATAGCTTGCTGAATTTGGCTGGAGACCCCAGCGAGGTTATCGCTGACATATTGAAAAGCCGGGAACTTTTCTGACTGATTTTTTTGCAAACGCTGAATCCACTCCACCTTTTGTGGCAACGCCTGCATATTGTGTTTTACCTGCTCCAAACGCTGACGATTCAGCGCCACCGCCTCGCCACCGGAGGCCACTAAGCGTGCCTCTAAGTCGTTCAAAATCGTATTCGCCTGCTCATAATAGCGTTGATAAGAGGCGAGAGCGTCGGCATCATCGGTCAGCATAAACACGCTCAGCGCATTCATACTTTTTTCCAACGTAATAATTAACTCGTTGGACACAAACGCCGTCGGCTGTTTATGATCCACCACCTCGGTGACGTTGAGGCGCACAACAAATAAATTAATCGCCGCTTGGATCGTAATAATCGCCAACACCAGCCATATCACGCCAAAGCCAAAGCGCATTTTTTGCTTAATTGTCAGGTTTTTTAAAAAGCCGCTCATGGTCAACTCGCTTAGGTATTCTTGTTTGCCGAAGTTGTTAGCAAGTTAAGTACCAACTAGGCCGAAACCATTCAACACTCGCGCTCAGCCTTGCGCGATTTGTCCTCAAGCGTATCTCACACCACACACGATAGCAGGCCTGCTAAACCGCTTCAACGCATAAAAACCGCATTTAAGGCGCCAAATAGATATTCACCGTTGCGTAATTCGGTTTTATATAATTCAATCGACACCGCAAACGCGCGCGCTGTTGACGATAAGGCAACAACGCGGCTTGACAACTTTTTGGCACATAACCCAACCTATCGCCCTGCGGGGTATCAATACGCAAGGCCTGCGCATCATAAGGATTATCTGTTTCATCAATCAAATCCAACACCATCTCGCGCTGCAAGCGCTCATACACACGCGCATAATCTGCATACGCCAACCCGACTATCGCCGTTTTCACCAACAAATAACCCCAAGGCGGATTAAGCTTGGCTAATTGCCGATGTAAATACAACCAAGCCTGTTGATCCACTGCACAATTATGACGCCCCAACGCCTCAACCAACGTCCACTGACTACTTTTTGCAAACGGCGCCAGTTGCAAAGTCAACGCCTGCGTCACCTGTTGATCGCCAGTCCAATGGTAAAAATACGCCTCACCGCGCACCACCGCACTCACATAACCGCCGACGCAATGCTGCATCGCTTTGCCTTCCGCCTGTAAGGCCTGCGCACTATCAAGCGCAATCAAACGCGCATTACCCGGATAAGGCGCGGCTGGAAACGGCTGTAACTGTATTAATTTATCTACCAGCACAAACAACTTATACTCCAGCTGCGAGCGCGAGCTAACTTTTTTTAACGTTTGAACGATAAGCGCTTGCTGCGTCGGCGACGCCTCCAAAATTAACGGCGGCAACACCCGAGACACATCACGCGTGTTAAATTGACTCAATACCCGCCATAACGCACCGATACGCAACCAGTGCGGCAATGCGATCAAAAAACCCAGCGCATTGACACGCACAGACTGGGCCTGTAACAACGTCTGCTTCAGGTCGGGCTGCAGCCATGCAGCAAAAAATTGGCGCACACTCTCAAGCGCCCACTCCTCCTCATCCAGCACCAGCTTACGCGTCTTTAACGCTTGGCTCGCGTTCAGTTTTATCTGTAGCAAGCGCCCAAGCAGTTCATGGCGTTTTTGCCCCGGCAAACTCAGCAGCCACTGCTCACACACCGGCAATGGCGCTTGCTCAAGACCAGCGCACTGCCATACCAAACGTAAATACGCCCCATCATCACTATCGGCAAGTTGCAATATCCATGCTTTAAATATCGGATAATGCTTCATCAAACGCAGAATTAACAACTGGGGCAAACGGACCGCCTCGCCATTCAAGCGCCCCAACGCCTGACGATACGCCAACGGAATCGTTTGCGCCCAATCTAAATAAGGCAAGGGTAAGGTGTTTTTCAAAGGCGCACGAAACTCACCATCGTCAGCAAAAAAACTAAACACACAGTGGCCTTCCGTCACCGAATGCAACAGCGTACGCTCAACGCGCAAATCCGCCTGCCACGGCCAAAGTCGATAAGACTCGCCCGTCTGAGGATCGATAAAGGTTAAGGGGTACAAGGTAGAAGCGCGCGACATAGGCTAACACCAACACATGAGGAGCGAATATTTCGCATTGAACCACGAACAAAAGTCACAAAACGCTCGTATTAAATCAATAGAGCACGTTGCTTATAATTATAAACACGCCGTGTCTTCGTGGTTCAAAAAACAATTAGCAGGCCTGCTAATTGGTACAAATAATAGCCAACCGATTAAATCAC
>Ga0172377_10000841_pt1 | contig 30015 bp, 28 predicted proteins | sample Pumphouse3metaG_FD_119749 | JGI IMG/M metagenome (GOLD analysis project Ga0172377, IMG submission 119749) | Leachate microbial communities from a municipal landfill in Southern Ontario, Canada - Pumphouse #3 metaG | ecosystem: Engineered > Solid waste > Landfill > Unclassified | place: Canada... | reverse complement strand
TGATTTGGGAATTGACCTTAAGAGTGATTATTAGTAGTAGTAGTGCCAAAATTAGTTTCTTTGTTATTTGCATGGTGTCAATTTTTTGGTTGTTTGATTGGGCAAATATACAATTTTATATATAAAATAATTATAATATGTAAAAAAAGGCAACTCAAATCAATGAATTGCCTTTTCGTGTGCTTAGTTATTTTAGGTATCTACTATTTGTTTACCTTAAATTTGGTTACTCCATCTTTTATGAATGATACTATTTGGTTGGCTGATGCAAGTCCTGCGTTTAGGTTTGCTTCTGCTGTTTCTGCTCCCATTTTTTTAGGTGATGCAAATACTCTTGTTCCAAATTTTTGATTTAGTTCTTCTTGGTTTGATGCAGCAATGTCGGTTGCATATTTCATGTCTTGTCTTTCTTCCAAAAGTTTTAACATGTCTTGTTCGTTGATAACTTCTTTTCTTGCTGTGTTAATCAAACATCCTCCCTTTGGCATTTTTGAAAGCAATTCATAGTTTATTGAATTCTTTGTTTCTGCTGTTGCTGGAATGTGTAGGGATACAAAATTACATGTTGAATATAATTCTTCTGCTGTTTTGCATGTGTGTATTCCTTCTTTTTCCATTTGCTGTTCTGTTACAAATGGGTCGAATGCGTACACTTCCATTGAAAATCCTTTTGCTATTTTTGCAACAAGCTTTCCAACGTTTCCATAGGCATGTATTCCTAATTTCTTTCCTTTTAGTTCTGAGCCTGTTCCTGGATTGAAGCAATTTCTTGCCATGTAAATCATCATTCCTATTGCAAGTTCGGCAACGGCATTTGAGTTTTGTCCTGGAGTGTTCATTGCAACAATTCCTCTTTGTGTGCATGCTTCAAGGTCGAGGTTATCGTAGCCTGCTCCTGCTCTAACAACAATTTTTAGGTTTTTTGCTGCCTCAATAACTTCTTTTGTTACTTTATCGGAACGAACTATTAGTGCATCTACATCGGCAACTGCTTTGTAGAGATCATTAACGTCGGTGTATTTTTCTAAAAGAGCTAATTCAAAACCTGCTCCTTCAACAATATTTCTTATTCCGTCAACCGCTGCTTTTGCAAATGGTTTGTCGGTTGCTACTAATACTTTTGTCATAAGATTATGCGTTTAATTTTTCAAATTCTTGCATACATGCAACTAATGCTTCAACTGATTCTTTTGGACATGCGTTGTAGATTGATGCACGGAATCCTCCAACTGAACGGTGTCCTTTAATTCCAACCATGCCTCTTTCTTTTGCAAATGCCATAAAATCTGCTTCTTTTTCTTTGTATTCTTCGTTCATAACAAAACATACGTTCATAATTGAACGATCTGCCTTTTCTGCTGTTCCTTTGAACATTTTGTTACGATCAATTTCGTTGTAGATTAGATTGGCTTTTTCAACGTTAATTTTGTTCATTGCTTCAACTCCGCCAAGTTCTTTAACCCATTTTAGGGTTTCGTGCATAACAAAAATTGGGAATACTGGAGGTGTGTTGAACATCGATTTATCTCTTGGTTCTGCTCCAAAATGAGTTCTGTAGTCAACCATTGTTTGAAGTTTTCTATCAACTTTTCCAAGAATGTCTTTTCTTACAATAACAAAGGTTACGCCTGCAGGTCCAACATTTTTTTGAGCACCACCATAAATTAGGGCATATTTTGAAATATCAACAGGGCGAGACATAATGTCGGATGACATGTCGGCAACTAAGTTGATTGGTGAGTCAATGTCGGTTTTAATTTCTGTTCCGTAAATTGTGTTGTTGGTTGTGATGTGGAAATAATCGGCATCGGTAGGAATTGTGTATCCTGTTGGAATATATGAGTAGTTTTTATCTTCCGATGAAGCTACAACTTCAACATCTCCATAAAATTTTGCCTCTTTAATAGCTTTCTTTGCCCAAACTCCTGTTTGAAGATATGCAGCTTTTTTGTTTAAAATGTTTGCTGCAACATGGAAGAATTGAGTTGAAGCACCACCTCCAAGGAATATTACCTCGTAGTTTTCTGGAATTTTTAATAAATCTCTCCACAATGCTTCTGTTTCAGCCATAATTCTTTCCCAACCTGGTGTGCGGTGAGAAATTTCAAGCAGACCTATTCCAGTCCCGTCAAAATCACGAATGGCTTCAATTGCTGATTCAACTGCTTGTTTTGGTAAAACGCATGGACCTGCGTTAAAGTTATGTACTTTCTTCATTTTAATTTTTTATTTAGGGTTTTTATTTACTATTATATAGATAATTATCTATATCCTTTTGCAAAGTTAGTACTTATTTTCAAAACAACAAGGAAAGAAATTAAATAATTTATTTCACTAATTTAATTATTTAGGAATTTTTGATTTATCAGGTCTAAGAAAAATATTACTTTTGCATAATATGAATTTAGAAAAACACTTAAAACACCCTATATTTGAAATTGTTCAAAAGGTTGCGGACGAAATGCAATTGGAAACCTATGTTGTTGGTGGTTGGGTTAGGGATGTTATATTGAAAAGGGATAGTAAGGATATTGATATTGTTTGCGTTGGCAGTGGGATTGAATTGGCTAAGAATGTTGCAAAAAATGTTGGCAGTCATTCGAAGGTGTCTATTTTCAAGAACTTTGGCACGGCTATGATTAATTATTATGAGGACAACTATAATTGGCAAATTGAGTTTGTTGGCGCAAGAAAAGAATCTTATAGTCATGAGAGTAGGAATCCTATTGTTGAGAATGGAACTTTGGAAGATGATCAAAACAGAAGAGATTTTACCATAAATGCAATGGCTATTTCTCTTAACAAAGAAACCTATGGAGACTTAATTGACCCCTTTAATGGATTGGTGGATATTGAAAACAAAATCATACAAACTCCTCTCGATGCCGATATTACCTTTTCGGATGACCCCCTAAGAATGATGAGAGCTATTAGATTTTCATGCCAGCTCAAATTTTATATCCACAACGACACCTTCGATGCAATTACAAGAAATTCACATAGGATTGAAATTATATCACAAGAAAGAATAATTGATGAGATGAATAAAATCATTCTCAGTTCCAACCCCTCCTATGGATTTCGTTTGATGGATAAATCGGGTCTTTTACAAATAATTTTTCCTGAATTGGTTGCTCTAAAAGGAACCGAACAAGTTGGGGAAAGAACTCATAAAGATAATTTTAAGCATACACTTGAAGTTTTAGATAATATTTCACTCTACACCAACAATTTATGGCTACGTTGGGCAGCAATTCTTCACGATATTGCAAAACCACTAACCAAGAGATATGAACCTCGGATTGGATTTACTTTTCATGCTCACGAAGTTAAGGGGGCTAAAATGGTTAAACATATTTTCAGACGGCTTAAACTCCCTTTAAATGATAATATGAAATATGTTGAAAAACTTGTTGGAATGCATTTAAGGCCAATCATTCTTGCCGAAGATATTGTTACCGATTCGGCTGTTAGGAGATTACTTTTTGATGCGGGAGATGATGTTGATGATTTAATGACTCTTTGTGTTGCTGACATTACTTCAAAAAACTATAATAAGGTTCAGCGTTTTAGAAAAAACTTTGAAATTGTACGTCAAAAACTTATTTCCTTAGAACAAAACGACAGGATAAGAAATTTCCAACCACCTGTTTCTGGAGAAGATATAATGGATATTTTCGATATTTCTCCTTGTAAGGAAATTGGATTGATAAAATCAACAATAAAGGAGGCTATTTTGGAAGGAAAAATTCCAAACGAAAGAGAAGCGGCTCTTGAATTGATGTTTATGGAGGCACAAAAACTTGGACTAAAGCCTAAGAAATGAAAAAGAGATTAATTGTGCTTGTGGGTCCAACTGCTGTTGGAAAAACCAAAGAAGCAATTGCTTTGGCTAAGAGTTTTGATACCGAAATTATTTCTGCTGATTCTCGTCAGTTTTTTAGGGAATTGAAAATTGGAGTTGCCTCTCCAACCGAAGATGAACTGGCTCAAAGAAAGCATCATTTTATTGGACATATATCAATTGAAAATGAATATAGCGTTGGACAATATGAAAAGGATGCATTAAAAAAAATCAATTTTCTTTTTGAGTCTTTTGATAATCTTGTTCTAACGGGAGGTAGTGGATTGTATGTTGATGGAGTTTTAAATGGGATTGATTCTTTGCCTGAGGTCAATCAAGAAATTAGAAAAGAACTAAACGAAATTTTTATTAATCAAGGTCTTCTCCCCCTCCAAATGGAGCTCAAAGAAAAAGATCCCGAATATTTTGTAAGAGTAGACCAACAAAACCAAATAAGACTTATTAGGGCATTAGAAATTATTCGTCAAACATCAAAACCATATTCGTCATTCCTCACCCAAACAAAAGCTAATAGAGATTTTGAGATAATTAAATTTGCACTTTTTAGGGAAAGAGGAGAGTTGATTGAAAGAATACATAATAGGGTTGATATGATGATTCAGCAGGGGCTGGAAAAGGAGGCTCAAGGGCTTTTGCCGTTCAAACACCTAACGGCACTTAACACTGTTGGCTACAAAGAACTTTTTAGATATTTTTCAAACGAAATATCACTCGAAAAAGCGATTGAAGATATAAAAACAAACACCCGCCGCTATGCTAAAAGGCAAATGACTTGGTTTAGAAAAGACAAAGATATTGTTTGGGTGGATGCAAAAAATAAAATTGACTGGAAATGCTTAGTAGAAAAAACAAAATAAAGATTCCTATAATTGTTATAATCACTCTTTTGAGCCTAAACTCATCAAAAACAATGGCTCAAATGGATGGTAATTTGATTTACAATCCTTCATTTGAAGAGTATTATACTTGTCCTCAAAAAATTGAACCCTATGGCTATATGTCTCAAGCCGTGGCTTGGTGGCAACCAACTGGGGGATCTGCCGATTATTATAATAAATGTGGTAGTAAGCAATGTAATGTTCCAAAAAATAAGCTTGGAATTCAAATGCCACGAACAGGAGTTGGAATGGTTGGCATCTACACTTCAAAAACAACTTATAGAGAATATATCCAAACTGAGTTTAAGGAACATTTGGAAGAGGGAGAAAAATATAAATTGACTTTTTATGTGAGTCTTTCGGAATATAGTTCGGGAGCTATTGCAACAATTGGGGCTTTATTTACAAATGACAGGATTGAGGAAAAAACTCGTGAAATGCTAACTCAAAAAATCACAACAAACTATGATAATGGAATTAGTCAATCAATATCCACTTATTTAAAACCTCAAATTGTCAACCCTTATAATAATCCTATTGTTGACACCGAAAAATGGACTAAAATTGAAGGAGAATATATTGCACTTGGTGGGGAGAAATTTCTTACAATTGGCAATTTCTATCCTTCCCCTCAAAGCAATCTGGTGGATTTAGCTTACTTAACATATCTTTTGCCAGGAGCTTACTACTACATTGACGATATTTCACTCGTTTGCCTTAGTTGCAAAGAAAAACAAGTTCTTCAAAACGAAATAACTATCACCAAAACTAAGGATGAAAAGCAATTTGAGGTTGGTCAAGTGGTTGTTATGGAGAATATATTCTTCGAATTCGATAAAAGTATTATTCTTCCTCAATCTTTTGTTGAGCTTCACAATCTTATCTCTCTGCTAAGCAAATATCCAACCATGAAAATTGAACTTTCCGGACACACCGACAACAAAGGCTCTGACCGTTACAACCAAAACCTATCTCATAGTAGGGTGAAAGCTGTTTATGATTATCTTGTTTCTCAAGGCATTTCTCCAAAACGCCTACAATATAGCTCTTATGGTGCCACTCAACCAATTGCCGACAACAAAACCGACCAAGGGAGATCAAAAAACCGAAGAGTTGAATTTAAAATCTTAGAGTTATAAAAATATAATATGACAGAAACAGAGATACATCCTTTTATTGATGTAAGAATTGAGGATTATTGCAAAGAAAATGTGAGCAAAGAGCCAAAACATTTAGAGGAATTGGACAGGAAAACTCATCTTCATTTTGTTCGTCCAAACATGATTAGTGGCAACTGGCAAGGTACCTTTCTAAGACTAATTTCTAAAATGATTAACCCAAAAAATATTCTCGAAATTGGAACCTTTAGCGGCTACTCAACAATTTGCCTTGCCGAAGGGTTGCAAAATGGAGGAGTAATTCACACAATTGAAAAAGAAGAAGAATATGAGGACTTTTTGTTAGAAAACTTTGCTAAATATTCAAACAAAAACATAAAACTCCACATTGGAAAAGCTTTAGATATTATAATGAATATTGAAGAAGAATTTGATTTAATATTTATTGATGCAGACAAAGCCTCTTATGTTCAATATTATAATATTTGTGTTGAGAAATTACGAAAAGGTGGAGTGATAATTGCCGACAACATTCTATGGTATGGGAAAGTGGGCTTAAATCCTATGCCTCAAGATAAGGAAACACAAGCAATAAATAGGTTCAATCAAATTATTACTGAAGATACAAGGGTTGAAAACGTGATTATTCCTATAAGAGATGGACTAATGATGGGAAGAAAATTGTAGTTTTTTAAAACAAATATTCAATTACCAACCAAAAGGACTATGATTTGGGAAAAGAGAATTGGTAAAAAGTCCTTCATTGAGCATTCCCATTGAATTGAAGGCTGAATGATGATAAGGAATTAACATATATGGGTTGTTGGTTTCCAAAAAAGAAACTCTAATATTCAAAAAACTATTCTTCGACATTTCATAAGTTAAACTCGCATCAAAACCATAGCTATAAAGGCTTTGTGATTTGGGGTTAAGGCTTGGGGTTTGTAATGGATTATACCTATCGAAAAAAGCTGTTACAAAAAGATCTAATTTTGGACTTAATTCAATATCCATACCTACATAGGCTGCATTATGTTTGTATCTATTTGCGTATGGAGCTCTATCAACAAGTGTGGTGTTTGAAGATTTTCCATTTAGCCATACATCTCCAGTCAAGAAACCTGCTCTAAGATGGGTTTGTTCATTCAATCTTACTCTAAATGAAGGCGCTATATGGGTTGATGTAAAATTTTCTCCAAAAAATCCTCTTCCAAAGCTTGCTCCCATTGAAATTTTATATTGAAATAAATGGTTTTCTTGGTTTATATAATCAGAACTATCAATATTTATTATAGAATCTTTTGGCAATAGGATTTCTTTTTCCTGAGCCATCAAACTTAGATTGAAAAAACTTAAAGCAATATAAAGTATAATCCTTTTCATAATTATTAATAACGAAAGAACTTATGCTTTTATTCTAATATTTAATTTTATTTGAGAATAGGTCTAAATAATAAGCAAGGGTTATTGATATTACGTGTTGAGATGGCGATTTTGGTGATTCTATTTTTAAGTGTTCAAAGGAGTTGGATGTGTTTTGAATCCCTTTTTCAAGATAACGAAGAGAGAAATCGTAGGAATAGTCGTAGAGTGGTGTGAGACTGTATTGATAGGAAAGAGATATTTGAAACATTTTGTATTCAAATCCTAATCCTAATTCTAAACCTGCATCCCATCGATTGGTTCCTTCGGTCATAAAAGTAGCATCATAATCTTCATCTAAAAGTTGGTGAACTGTGTAGTCATATCCAATATAGCCATTATCTGCATCAGGTGTTATTGTTTGCTCGTGGCGATTTCTTGGCATTGTTTTTTCACCATAATGATCAAGAAAATGAGTTTCGCCTGCAACTCCAAATCCTAAATATCCTCCTGCTTGAACAAGAAAACGAAAATCATTACTAAATGAGTATTTCCAAACCAAATCAATTGGGAGTTGGACATAGTATGCTTGAGCTGTAATTTCAACGTTTTGGGAAAGATTACCTTGATTTTGAGTATTTAAATTATAGCCTTTGGTTGTAAAGATTAGTGAGGGTTGAATAAACCATGGTCCTGCAATTTTAATTTGTCCTACTGCACCAACATTAAATCCATATTGGAAAGGCTTGGTGTCGGTGAAACCTACATAGGAAAGATCTTTATTGTAGAAAGCTAATCCATTATAAATATCCAATCCCTTGGCAGAAGTCAGGTCACTCATATTAAAACCAGCTCTTATTCCAAACCTATTTTCAGGTGCTCTATTGCTTCTTTGAGCATAAACGCTAACACCGCTTATTAGCAATAGAAGAATTGCTATAACTGATAAGATATTCTTTTTGTTCATATTTTCTTACTCTAAGTTCAATTTGCAAATATAATATTTCTTTGTTAAAGAATGCATAAATATTAGAAGAAAACTTGAAAATTGTTGAGTTTTATTATCTTTGCACTCTATGATGAATAAAGAAAAAAGAGATTTTATAAATGCTTTAATTCTGCCCCTTGGCTTTGTTTTTTTGCTTTGGGCAATAAAGATATTGGAAACTATTAGTGGTATTTCTTTATCCGACTATGGTTTAGAGCCTCGCACAATTGAGGGATTAAGGGGAATAATTACCATGCCTCTACTTCATGCTTCTTTTTCTCACTTAGCCTCTAACACCTTAGCGTGTTTGATTCTATTGTTTGGATTATATATTTTTTATAAAGAATTTGCCACTACCCTATTCATTATTTTCTATCTTATTTCAGGAATTGCTGCTTGGATAATTGGGACAAGCGGTTCAATACACATTGGAGCAAGTGGTTTGGTTTATTGTTTGGCTTGGTTCCACATTATTAGTGGTTTGATAAAAAGAGATAAGCCACGTTTGGCTTTTAGTCTTATTGTAATATTTCTTTATGGTGGAGTGGTTTGGGGAATATTCCCTATGTTTCAATCGAGTCCTAAAATAAGTTGGCAGGGTCATTTAGGAGGAGCAATAACAGGTTTTGTGTTTGCAATTTATTATCGAAACAGGGGGCTTTCGATTGCAAATGAAAATGAAGAATTGGAGGAGGAAATATCAGATGATGATCCTTATTGGCAAATTGATAATAGTCAAGAAGAAGAAGAAGAAGAAGAAGAAGAAGAAGAAAATAAAGAATAAAAAAATAGAGACACATTTTTCAACGCATCTCTATTTATAGTTTTATGGATTATTTATTTTTTGTTTTTAATATAATGATCTATGGCTTTTGCGGCTTGTTTTCCAGCTCCCATTGCAAGAATTACGGTTGCAGCTCCTGAAACAGCATCTCCACCAGCAAAAATACCTTCTCTTGATGTTTGTCCATTTTCATCGGCTACAATTCCTCCCCATTTTTCGGAATCAAGTCCTTTTGTAGTGTTAATTATTAATGGATTTGGATTTGTTCCAAGTGACATTATTACACAATTTGTTTCAATTTCATATTCACTGCCTACAATCTCAATTGGTCTTTTTCTACCACTTTGATCGGCTTCTCCCAACTCCATTCTAATACATTTTATTGACTTAACCCAACCTTTTTCATCACCAATAATTTCAACAGGGTTGTTCATGGTGTGGAATATTATTCCTTCTTCTTTTGCATGATGAACTTCTTCAACCCTTGCTGGCATTTCTTTTTCACTACGTCTATAAACAATATGGGTTTCGGCACCCAAACGTCGAGCTGTTCTTGCAGCATCCATAGCCACATTTCCTCCTCCAACAATAACTGCTTTTGTTCCTGGATATATCGGAGTATCATATCCTTCTTCGAAAGCTTTCATTAGATTTGAACGAGTTAGAATTTCGTTTGCAGATAATACCCCATTAAGATTTTCTCCAGGAATTCCCATAAACTTAGGAAGACCAGCTCCTGAGGCAATATAAACCGTTTCAAATCCTTCTTCATTCAATAACTCATCAATTGTTATACTTTTTCCAACTATTACATCATTTATTATTGTAACACCAAGCTTTTTTACATTTTCAACCTCATATTGAACAACGTCTTTTTTGGGCAAACGAAACTCTGGAATTCCATAAACTAAAACTCCTCCTGACTCATGAAGAGCTTCAAAAATTGTTACTTCGTATCCTATTTTTGCTAAATCTCCAGCACAAGTTAATCCACTTGGCCCTGCTCCAACAATTGCAACTTTTTTTCCATTGGATGGTGCTTTTTTTGAAGTTTCAATATTATGTATTCTTCCCCAATCGGCAACAAAACGTTCTAATTTCCCAATTGCAACAGGTTCTCCCTTTTTCCCTATGATACACGTTTCTTCGCATTGTGATTCTTGAGGGCAAACTCTTCCACAAACTGCTGGCAGGGCAGTATCTTCTGCCAAAATATGAACAGCTGATTCAAAATCTCCTTCCTTAACTTTCGAAATAAATTGTGGTATTTTTACACTCACCGGACATTGTGTTACGCAACCAGGTTTTTTGCAATTAATACAACGTTGCGCCTCAGCAATTGCTTCCTCTTCATTGTAACCAAAACAAACCTCTTCAAAGTTTTGAGCCCTGATTATAGGGTCTTGTTCTCTAACTTTTATTCGTTTAAATTTTTCAACAACTATTTCTGCTGCTTTTTCCGATTCTTGAACACTTTGTGTTAAATTACATTGGTGCTTTGGTGTGTCGGTTGCAATTTCATGTGTTCTATACATGGTTTGACGTCTCATTGCTTCATCAAAATCAACAAGATGTGCATCAAATTCGGGTCCGTCAACACAAGTAAATTTAGTTTTTCCTCCAATACTCACCCTACAAGCTCCACACATTCCTGTTCCATCAACCATAAGAGTGTTTAAACTTACTGTTGTTTTAATATTGTATGTTTTTGTTAGTTGAGAAACAAACTTCATCATTATCATTGGACCAATGGCTATGATTTCGTCATAGTGTTTTGATTGATTGTCTATCAAATCCTTTATAACATCTGTAACCAAACCTTTATTTCCATTTGATCCATCATCTGTACATATATATAGATTTTTTGCAACCTTTTTCATCTCTTGTTCCAAAATAACCATGTCCGAGGTTTTGGATCCAATTATTACATCAACATCTAATCCTTGTTCTTTAAACCATTTTACTTGAGGATAAATAGGTGCTGTTCCAACTCCTCCTGCAACAAAAAGAATTTTCTTTTTCTCAAGCGTTTCTTTATCTTCATGTAAAAATTCACTTTCTCTTCCAAGCGGACCTACAACATCCTTAAAACTATCACCCACATTAAGCATAGCCATTCTTTGTGTTGATTTTCCAATTGTTTGAAACACTAAGGTAACGGTTCCTTTTTCGGAGTCAAAATCACAAATTGTTAGAGGTATTCTCTCTCCCTTTTCATCTATAATTACTATAACAAATTGACCTGGTTTTGCAGCTCTGGCAACCCATGGTGATTCAACATCCATTAAATAGATGTTTTCAGTTAGCTTTCTTTTGGATTGAATTTTGAACATAAATTCTGATATATTATTTAATTCTATTTATTGCTTTTCTACAAATTATTTTGACGGATTTTCTATCTTTTCTAATTCTTGTTGTGTTAAATTAAGTTCAAAAGATAATTTTTGTTTAGAACTTCTATTTAAAAGGATTAGGGTTAATGATAGAAAACAGAAAAATATATATAATTTATTTGATGACAAAATAAAGCCTATTGATGCTACAACAGTTATTAGGGTAAGGGAGTTTAATCTTTTTTTATTAATAGATTGATAGTCGTTTAGCTTCTGACCAAAGGGCAAGTCCTTGATTTTAATTAGGTCTGATTGATATTTTTTTCTTCCAATAATAAAGAAGCTTAGTATCAATATCATCATTATTATGGAGATATACATATTTATTTTGTTGTCCAGTCCAATATCGCCAACAACTAAAAAAACAAGATAAGCTGCAATTGAAATAATAATATTAATTATTAAATATTTGACATGCAGTCCGTTTAGGTTACTAATATAATTTTTCATCTGTTTTTTTGTTATTATTTAAGAGAGCAAATATATAAAAAAAAACCTTTTTACTTGTTGTTGTCCATTTTTTTTTTAATTTTGCAAAGTCGATTGGAGAAATTTAGATAAAATTATTCTTTCAAAATCGATTTTTCCCAAAACGTTCATTCATTAATCAGACGAAATTAACCAAAAATTTATTTATCATACAATCTTATATGTATAACAAATCTCAATTAGACACAAAATCTTTAGAAGAATTAAAAACAATTGCTGAAGAGCTTAAAATAACAAAAATCAGCAAACTTAAAGAACAAGATTTAATCTATAAAATTTTAGATCATCAGGCGGCAAATCCCAAAAAAGAAGATTTAGAAAAAGAAACATTCAAAACTCAAAAATCTCAAAAAAGGACGAGACTTAAACCTAAGCCAGTGGCTGAGTCAAATGTTGGTGATTCTAAAAATATTTCAGTTAAATCAACTGAAACTCCAAAAACAGATGTTAAAAAAAATATTCCAACAAAGGATAATATAAAGCAAAACAAACCTAATGTTTCAGAGCCAAAAACTCAACCAAATATTCCACCAAAAACTCAACCAAATAATCCAGCAAAAACCCAAAATAAAGCAGTTGAAAAACCTGTTAAAGAAATAAATAGTATTGAAATAATAGATTTTTCTATTCCTGAAATTCCTAAAATTCCTAACCTTGACGATTTTAAACCTACTGAACTCAAATTAAAACCTCAAATTATCAATAAAGAAATAAAAGAAACAAAGGAAACAAATATTGTGGTTGAGGAAACTAATAATGAACAAAGCATTGAAAATCCACAACATACTATTTCAAGAGAAGCTCCTCCAAAAATAAAAACTTACAATAAAGCTGAACAAAAGGATTATTCTCAAGAAAACAAATCAGAAACAACCACTGAAAATCCTAACTCACAACAAAACCAAACCCCAAAAATAGTTTACAATTTCGAAAAAGAAGGACTTATTCAATCAGAGGGTGTTTTAGAAATTATGCCCGATGGTTACGGATTTCTTCGTTCTTCAGATTATAATTATCTTAACTCACCTGATGATATATATGTATCTCAATCACAAGTTAAGCTATTTGGATTAAAAACAGGAGACACTGTTAGTGGAGAAATTCGTCCTCCAAAAGACGGGGAAAAATACTTTCCACTTGTTAAGGCGGAACTAATAAATGGTAGGACAACAGATCAAATTAGAGACAGGGTTCCTTTTGATTACCTTACTCCTCTTTTCCCGGAAGAAAAATTTAAACTTACGGGTCATAAATTAGAAACTTTATCTACAAGAATCATTGACTTGTTCACCCCAATAGGAAAAGGTCAACGTGCATTAATTGTTGCTCCTCCAAAAACAGGAAAGACAACACTCTTAAAAGAAATTGCAAACGCAATAGCTGCAAATCATCCCGAAGTATACCTAATTGTTCTTTTGATTGATGAACGTCCTGAAGAAGTAACAGATATGCAAAGAACAGTTAATGCTGAAGTTATAGCTTCAACTTTTGATGAACCTGCAGAAAGACACGTAAAAATAGCTAATCTTGTTCTTGAAAAAGCAAAACGAATGACAGAATGTGGACACGATGTTGTTATTGTTCTTGACTCAATCACTCGTTTAGCAAGAGCATATAATACCGTTGCTCCTTCCTCAGGAAAGGTTCTTTCGGGGGGTGTTGAAGCAAATGCTCTTCAAAAACCAAAACGTTTCTTTGGTGCTGCAAGAAAAATTGAAAATGGAGGTTCATTAACCATTATTGCAACTGCTCTTATTGAAACTGGCTCAAAAATGGATGAAGTAATTTTTGAAGAATTTAAGGGAACTGGAAATATGGAACTCCAATTAGACCGTAAAATTTCTAATAAGCGTATATACCCTGCAATAGATATTGTTGCATCATCAACCAGAAGAGACGATTTACTATTAGAAAACAGTATTGTTGGAAGAATGGGAATTATTCGTAACTACTTATCGGATATGAACACTATTGAAGCTATGGAATTCATTAGAAAACAAATTCAAAACACCAGAAGCAACGAAGAATTCTTATTAAACATGAATAGTTAATAATGAATCAGATATTAGATTTACAACAAAAATCCAATCTTCTCTCTTCAATGATATGCACTTTGTGTAAACCATTGATGCTAAACAAAGAATTCAGTAATCAAGTTAGGCAATTGCTTAGTTCTGAGTCTGACCTTAGACTTACAATTGATTTGATTATGGAGGTTAAGACAGAAAAAGAAATGAGAGAAAAGATAACTCTGGCTATTCAAGAGAGTGAGATTATTCTTTATACTCTTATGCAAATGGATAAAAAGAAAATAAATAATATCTCTCCGATAATTGAACAAACTAATGAAATTATTGGTATCTTAAATACATTATAGATGAATTTAGGCTCAAAAAAAAAGAAAAGTCTAAAACTGCTTTTCATAGTTGGTATTATTTGTGCAACATTAATTCTTGCAATCTTATACCTCAATCAAGAGCCAATTCGAAGTAGTTATAGGAAACCAAACCAGAAAGTATTATTGTTTTCTCATCGTGGTTATGATTTTTTTCTTCCCGAAAACAGTTATGCCTCAGTTAAGGCTGTGCAAGATAACGGATTTAAGGCAGTTGAAATTGATATCAACAACACAAAGGACAACAAATTAGTCCTTTTCCATGATAAGGATTTGAAAAGGATGCTTGGAAGGGAAGGAGAAATTAATAACTATAATTTATTAGAGCTTCAAAAACATAATCTTCTTTGGCAAAAGAAAGAAACTGATCAGAGAATAATTGAGCTTGAAACCCTATTCAAAGACTTTCCCAACCTAATTTACTATCTTGACCTAAAGAACCCAAGCATAAAAAACCTGAACATACTTTATTCTCTAATTGAGAAATATAAAATGGAGGATAAAGTAATTGTTGCTCATGCAAAACTTTTGCCTCATTTCTATTCAAAACTTAAACATCCTAAAATTGCAAACGCACTTGAAGGCTTTAACTCTGGAAAAGAAAAATTAATAAAATATATTCCCAAACGACTTAGACCAAATTTCTATTCCTCTTTCTTCCATAAAATAAGTGAAAAACAAATTGAATTCTACAACAACAACAATATGATAGATAATATTATTGTTTATGATATTAACGGAGATAATTATGAAAAGGCAATAAATAAATTTGGATTAAGAAACCTGATAATTGATATTGAAAATTAAAACAAGATAAAGATATGGCACAAAACGAAGACTTATTTAAGAAAATAATCTCTCATTCAAAAGAATATGGTTTTATATTCCCTTCATCTGAAATTTATGATGGAATGGCTGCTATTTACGATTACGGACAATATGGCGTTGAGCTAAAAAATAATATAAAACAATATTGGTGGAAATCAATGGTACAAATGCATGAAAACATTGTAGGAATTGACTCTGCCATATTTATGCATCCAACAATCTGGAAAGCCTCCGGACATGTTGATGCCTTTAATGACCCATTAATAGATAATAAAGACTCCAAAAAACGCTACCGTGCTGATGTTTTAATTGAAGATCACATTGCAAAATTAGAAGACAAAATAAACAAAGAAGTTGAAAAAGCTGAAAAACGTTTTGGAGAAAGTTTTGATAAAGTACAATTTATTAACACTAATGGTAGAGTTCTTGAAAATCAAGCAAAAATTGATGATATAACACATCGTTTTTCTTTACTTATGAACACTAATGATTTAGCAGGAGTTAAATTATTAATTGAAGAGCTTGGTATCGTTTGTCCAATATCTGGAACAAGAAACTGGACTGATGTAAGACAATTTAACTTAATGTTCTCCACTCAAATGGGATCCGTTAGTGAAGACACAAATATTGTTTATCTTAGACCCGAAACGGCTCAAGGAATTTTTGTAAACTTTTTAAATGTTCAGAAAACCGGAAGGATGAAAATCCCTTTTGGAATTGCACAAATTGGAAAAGCGTTTAGAAATGAAATTGTTGCTCGTCAGTTTATATTTCGCATGCGTGAATTTGAACAAATGGAGATGCAATTTTTTGTTCGTCCAGGAGAAGAATTGAAATGGTTTGAATATTGGAAAGAAACACGTAAGAAATGGCATCTTTCATTAGGAATACCTCAAAACAAATATAGATTCCACGACCACGATAAACTTGCACATTATGCAAATGCAGCAACAGACATTGAATTTGAATTTCCTTTTGGCTTTAAAGAACTTGAAGGAATTCACTCAAGAGGGGATTTTGACCTAAAACGTCATCAGGAATTTTCAGGAAAAAAACTACAATACTTCGACTCTGAACTAAACGAAAATTATGTGCCATACGTTGTTGAAACATCAATAGGATTAGATAGAACATTTTTAGCTGTTTTATCACATGCCTACACGGAAGAAACACTTGAAGACGGCACAATAAGAACTGTTCTTAACCTGCCAAAAATACTATCACCAATAAAGGCGGCAATACTTCCACTGGTTAAGAAAGATAATATGCCTGAAAAAGCAAGAGAAATAATGAATATTCTCCAACCAAACTTTATGGTACAATATGACGAAAAAGATGCAATTGGAAAACGTTATCGACGTCAAGATGCAATTGGAACACCATATTGCATTACTGTCGATACTCAAACCTTAGAAGATAATACTGTTACTATAAGAGAACGCGACACTATGCATCAAGATAGGATAGCAATTCAAGAACTTGAAACATATATAAGAAAAGGAATAAAACCCCTTGAATAAATAAAATAAAAAAAAGAGATTCGTAGAACTTGATTCTATTTCCGTAGAACTTGATTCTAATTTCGTAGAACTTGATTCTATTTTCGTGGAATCAAGTTCTATTTTTTAGTTGTCTTTTGATGTCATTATTTCTAATATCAAATCATCAATTGAATCCATTCCATAGCGTCCAATCTTTCCTAAGTTTTTTATTGAACGTTCAATATCTTTTTCACTTATTCCATCTGTTTCTTCAACCACAATGTTTCGCATGGCAAGTGTTGAGGAGTCGAAGGCTGTATTTAATCCTGTCGAAATTTTTAAAGCACATGATGGTTTTGCTCCATCACATATCATTCCTGTTATTGTGTTAATCATATTTTTGATGGTATAGCACACTTGTTCATATGTTCCTCCTTGTAAAAGAACCAATCCTGAACTAACTCCAATTGATGCATTTACTATTCCACAAAGTGCAGAAAGCCTTCCTATATATTGTTTTATGTAGATTGACATTAGGTGGGAAAGCATTAGGGCTCTTATTATTTGTTCATCGGATTTATTGGTTTCTTTTCCAAATTCATAGATTGGAATTGTGCATGTTATTCCTTGATTTCCTGAACCCGAATTTGAATAAACTGCTGTTGGAGCTCCTCCCATTCTGGCATCTGAGGCGGCACAAGTTTTGGCAATCACTCTTTTTCTAACCGATGTTTCTTCGTCACTCATAAGAATTTTTCCAATGCCTAATCCATAATCTCCTTTTAAGCCTTCTTTTGATGTTTCTTGAATTACTTCTACTGTATCGAGTATCCAATTAAGGGTGGAAATATCAGTTTGGGTTGCATAGTTAAAAACGTCTTTTGAATTTATTAAAGGATTATTATCGGTGTTCTTATTTTCAGTATTTGCGGTTAGGTTATTTTGTAGGATTTGGTCGTTGATTTGAAGAAAAACAAAATTATGATGTGTTTGAGCAATTATGACTTTAGACTTTTCATTGTCCGCAAAAGCTATACATTCAATGTAGAGTTTATCTACATTTTTAGCATGGTGAATGTTAATTTTGTGGTTATTGAGCCATTGTTTGGCTTCTTCTAAATGATCTTTTGCACAATTGAGAAGGTCTAATCCTTTTGAGGAATCACCACAAACAACTCCTAAACTGATTGCAATGGGCAAACCTTTCATTCCCGTTCCAGGAATACCAACTCCCATAGCATTCTTAATTATATTTTGGCTAATAAACAAATCAATTCTTTGAGGTTGCTTACCCAGTAGTTCTTTAGCTTTTGCAACACAAAGAGCAACTGCAACTGGTTCTGTGCATCCTGTGGCTAAAATTATATTCTCTTTTAACAGCTTTTGGATTATTTCTTCTTTAGACATTGGTTTGATTAGGTTAGAAGATTATTTTTTTTTGTTAGCTTTTTGTATTTCTTTCATTACATCCGACTTAATTTGAGTTTCATATATTTTTGAGAACTCTTCCCAGCTATGTTTTTGATCATATCTTCCTCCCAAAAAAACCATCATTGGTTCAAAATCTTTGGCACTATAGTAGCCTGGAATTACTGTTGCAATTGTTAAATCAGGGTTAAGGATTGAAAAAGAAGGATAAGATAAACGTTTGTTCAATAACATAACGGCTAATTCATGAGCAGAGCCCCTTTTGCCATTTGGATTTGGATTTTTATATGTTTTATCTCCAAAATTTATTGTTTCTTTCGATTCTGCATCAAATTTTACACTATAAAAGTAGTGGTTCATAATTTTTGCAATGGTTGTGTCGGAAAAGGTATCTTTATCCATTCTCTTACACCATCCACACCAGTCGGTGTAGCAGTCAATAAAAACTCTTTTGGCGTTTTTGCCATCTTCCTTAATTTGTTTTTCAACATCAGTTATTTTTAGCCATTGAACGGAATTTTGAGAATAGCCAACGCTAAAAAATAGCATCAGGCATATGGTTATTAGTGTTATTTTTTTCATTTCTTATTATTTATTTCTTATTATTATTATTATTTATTGTCATTTATAATTAACTCATTTATATTATTGATTATTTTATCCGTTTCTATCCTTTTAACTTTTGAACCCGTGAAATAGAATTCAATAACCTGCCAATATTCAAATCCTTGGTCACACATATTTATTGCTCCTTCCTGGCTCATACCCACTCCATGTCCATATCCTCTTCCTTTTAATTTAACCTCTGAGCCCCACTCTTGACAATCAAAGAAAGTTGAACGCAAACTAAAATCTTTTCTTATTTGAACTAAAGGTATGCCAAACATGTCTTTCTTCCTGCCTTCTTTTTGAGAAAAATTAATTAACTCATTTTTAATTGAGTCGTCCTTAATATTAACTCCCTTATCCTTAAAGTATCTCCTCCAATCTTTTAATTTTATATACTTCTCCCATTCATAGGCCTTCATCCCAACCGAAAAGCTGTCTTTTTTACCAACAAGATGAGAAAATGGCTTACTCCATACATCTTCAGAATTTACTGTTTCGCCTCCACTATTTGAATGAAATAAGGTTTCAATAAGGTTTCCAGCAGAATCCACAATTACTTCCGATTTGCTATTATATGCTCCTTGGATAACCTCAACCTGATTAGCCCTACCTTTATATGCCTGACAATGGACATCATCACACATATGATAGCCTTGTTTAATATGCTTGTTAATGTTCATAAAAAGATAGTTCCTAACACAAATGGCTTGGAGTTTAAAGAAATCAACATTCTTTGTTGCACCCCATGTTTCTGCTTGAACAACTCCTGCAATATAACTTTCGGTTTCAATGTTATTGATAAGCTTGAGTCGATTTTTAGAGTCTATGCTAACCATAAGGTTATCGTCGTATCTACCTTCTTTAATTGTTGAATCACTGGGTCTAACAAGAAAGAAGTTCATAAGCCCCTGTGACAAAAAACTAATATTTTTGTATTTCCCAATTATAGAATCGTTTATTAATAATTCTACTTTGTCATCCTTTGCTCTAAGTTTAATTATATCTGTTTTCTGAATATTAGTTTCATTTTCTCCAAACTTGACTTTGTAGCGACCAAACGAAGAAACAAAACTAACTTCTTTTATTGGTTTGGCTGCATAAATTCTAACGTTAATTTTTTGAGCATTGGAAACAAGGGAAAAGCCGATAAATGCAATTAGTAGTAGTTTCTTTAATAATTTCATAGTTCAAATTATTCAAATAATTTTATGAGTATTCTTTTTTATTTCTTTAGGAGTTGAACAATACTTTTGGCAACTTTCTTGCTTGCCCCTGCATCTCCCAATAATATCTTAAGGTTAGAATAATTCATTTCCATTTCTGTTCTGTATCTCTCATCGTAGGCAATTCGTCTAAATTCTTTTTCCAATCTGTCCTCGTTCCAATCTTTTTGAAGGAGTTCAACAACGGCTTGACGATTGAGAATTAGATTAACCAAAGATATAAATTTTAGCTTAACAAGCATCTTTCCAATTGCAAACGAAATAGGATTTGCTTTATAGCAAACAAGTTCTGGCACATTAAACAGAGCTGTTTCCAAAGTTGCGGTTCCTGAACAAACAATTGCACAATAGGAAACGCTAAGTATAGAATATATCTGGTTATAAATTATCCTCACATCAACATCTGACATAAACTGTCTGTATAATTCTTCCTTATGATTGTTTAATCCTGCAATAACAAAATCAAAATCAGGGAATTTTTCCACAAGGGTCATTTGAACAGATAAAATGGTTTTAATTTCCTGCACTCTACTTCCTGGCAACAAAGCAACAATTGGTTTGTCTCCTAAGCCATACTTTTTAAGAAAAGCACCTTTATCTTGAGTTTTGTTGTAGTGTTGAATTTCATCTAAAAGAGGATTCCCATAATATTCGACGTCCAAATCTTGTTTTTTGAAAAACTCTTGTTCAAAAGGGAAAATAACATAAAGTTTTGTTAGGACTTTTTTCATTAACTGGATTCGTCCTTTCTTCCATGCCCAAACTTTGGGAGATATGTAGTAGAGAGTTTTGAAGCCCTTAAAATGACAAAAAGTAGCAATTCTCAAGTTAAAACCTGGGTAATCAACAAATATTACTGCATCTGGATTGTAGTTTATTATATCTTTCTTGCAAAATTTAAGATTTGTAAGAATGGTTTTAAGATTTGCCACCACTTCCACAAACCCCATAAAATTCAGGTCTTTAATATGTTTTACAACAAAAGCTCCTTCATTTGCCATATTGTCCCCTCCCCAAACTCTAAATTCAGCCTCAGGGTCTTGGAGTTTTATTTCTTTCATAAGAAAAGAAGCATGTAAGTCTCCTGAAACTTCTCCTGCAATTATATAATATTTCATATCTATACTATATTTGAGTTGTGTTAAATGCTCCTGTTTTATACAAGTAAATAAAAAACGAAACAAAGGCAATTATTATAACAACAATTAGTGATTTAGCAGTTTTTATGTATTCAATCTTAAAATACCACCTCATAAGAAGGATTGTTGGAATGAAAGAAAATAACAAAAGCTTAGGGTCATCACTAAAAACTTTGCCAAAAAGCTTTAATCCCAATAGCAAAACTAATGCCGTTATTATTATTGATAAGAATCCAATAAGGACTCCAAAAGTAGAATTATTTTTTCTTAATTTATCTATCATTTTTCAAAACGAGTTTTATATCTATCAATTACTTTATATGCCGTGAAGTCAACTTGCATTGGTGTTATTGCTGCATATCCATCCGAAAGCACATTATAGTCAGCACTCTTATCATCATCCTTACAATAATAAACTCCTGTCAACCAATAATAGCTATGTCCCATTGGATCTTTCCTTTCAACAAAATCTTCATTCCAATATGCCTTTGCCTGATGGCAAACCTTTATTCCTTTAAGTTCTTTTTCTGGGAAATTAACATTAAGACATACTCCCTCATCTAAACCATTTTCTAAAACATTTTTAGTGATTTTTTCAATTGCCTCAATACAATGATTAAAATCTGCCTCGGCACTATGACAATCAAGAGAGAAACCTATGCTTGGTATGTTTTCAGCACATCCTTCAAAAACAGCTGCCATAGTTCCTGAGTAGATTGTGTTTATTGAAGCGTTTGAGCCATGATTGATTCCAGAAACAAGCAAGTCAGGCTTTCTATCTTTCATAAGTATATTAAATCCTATCTTCACGCAATCAACTGGAGTCCCACTACAAACATAGGCCGAATAGTTATCTTGTTCAACAATTTTATGATATCGCAAGGGGTCATGAACAGTAATTGAATGGCTTTTCCCACTTTGTTGAGTTGTTGGGGCAACTAATATAACATCTCCAAATTTAAGCATAATTTCAACAAGTAACTTAATCCCTCTTGAGCGATAGCTATCATCATTTGTAACAAAAATCAATGGTCTTCTCATAAAATTCATAAAAATAATCTACAAAGATAAGTATAAAAAGATTACTTTTGCACATTCAAATTTAATTTATGATAAAACGCTTACTACTTTTTCCAATTCATTTGCTGTGGAAGATTAATAATAAATTCCTTAGGTTTCTATTTGTAGGAGCAATAAATACTGCTTTTGGATACTTTTTATTTCTTTTTCTTATCTGGATTGGACTCCACTACTCAGTTTCTCTTTTGCTCTCTCAAATAATTGGAGTTCTATTTAATTATAAAACAACGGGCTATTTAGTTTTTCAAAACAAATCGAACAAACTGCTTATAAAATTCTTTGCAGTTTATGGTTTTGTTTATCTAATTAATGTTATTGAGTTATATTTTCTAAAACGTTCCTCCTTATATGAACTTATTCTTTCAAACAATTATCTTGAATTCATTCACAATATGCCAATTGATAGAAATAAACTTGGAGATGCAATTGGACAAGCAATTGTTATTCTACCAAATTCTTTCTTAACATTCTTTCTTAACAAAATATTTGTTTTTAAGGATCGTAAGGATGAGATTGAGATTATTGATGAACTAATTGAAAAAGAAGAACAAATTTATCAACAAGAAAATTAATAATAAAAAAAATTCAAAAAAATTAAACAAAACATGGAGTAGTAGTGTTATTGTGTTTGTAAATTTATTAATCAAATAAAATAAAACACATGAAAAAATTACTTACAATTTGTACTTCTTTACTATTAAGTACATCAATGTTTGCTACAATTGTTGTTGGAACAGTTGGCAACGGAAACTTCATTGATTGGCAAAATGTTTCAACTCCAGCATTTGGATTAGATTTTAACAATGATGGCGTTTTAGAATTCAAACTTAGTAACAGTGGCTTCGATATCGAAAACATAAACTGTTACATAGAATACAACGCATCAAGTCCAATAAATAACATTTGGGCAATTGGAACTGAGGATGAAAATTGGGACATTCCAAAAAACTTAACTCTCAACACTCAAATAGGCACCTCAGGAAACTGGGTTGGAATGGGAGATTGTTCTCTAACAAATTGGACAGATGATAGTCCTGTTTTTGCAGTAGGAACAGTGTCATATATGGGATTTCGTTTCAAATTGGGTTCTAACACTCATTATGGTTGGGCAAAAGTTGTTATATCAGGAACTCCAACAACAGGATATACAGCTACATTCCAAAAAATAGCTTATGAATCTACACCTAATACACCTATTGGAGCAGGACAAGGAGCATTGGGATTATGCTCAATAAAAACTAATAACCTTTCAATATATCCAAACCCTGCAACAAATATGATAAATATTAATGGCTCAGAAAACACTTCAAAAATAGTTATTTCAAATATTTTGGGTGAAAAAACAATGGAAATAAATTCACCTTCCAAATCTATTAACATTGAATCATTAAAACCAGGCGTTTACTTTCTAACATTATATGATGGAGAGAAAACCTCAACAAAGAAATTAATAAAGAAATAAATATTAATGGTTAATGATTAATGGTTAATGGTTTAAAGTCTATTTTGTCTATTAACCAATAATTAAAAAAAACGACTCGCTAATTAAATTAGCAAGTCGTTTTTTACTTATAGGGATTTTTAATAATTATGCTTTGTTGTCAGAACCAAGAACATTCTTAACCTTGTGCATATATAAGTTCTTTAAACTATCTCTTGCTGGTCCTAAATACTTCCTTGGGTCAAATTCTGCTGGACTATTTGCAAGCACTTCTCTAACAGCTGCTGTCATAGCCAAACGTCCGTCAGAATCAATATTTACCTTACAAACTGCTGACTTTGCAGCTTGGCGTAATTGGTCTTCAGGAATACCAACAGCGTCTTTGATTGCACCTCCATATTGATTTATTTTTGCAACCTGATCTTGTGGAACCGATGAAGAGCCATGAAGAACAATTGGGAAACCAGGAATACGGTTTTCAATTTCTTCTAAAATATCAAAACGCAATGGTGGAGGAAGTAATACTCCATTAGCATCTCTTGTACATTGTTCAGGCTTAAATTTATTTGCTCCGTGGGATGTTCCAATAGAAATTGCTAATGAATCAACTCCTGTTTTCTTAACAAAATCTTCAACTTCTTCTGGGCGAGTATAATTGCTTTTTTCGGCAACAACATCATCCTCAACTCCAGCCAAAACACCCAATTCCCCTTCAACAGTAACGTCAAATTGATGAGCATATTCAACAACTTTTTTAGTTAATTCAACATTTTGGTCATAAGGAAGATGTGAACCATCTATCATCACTGATGAAAAACCAAACTCAATGCAAGATTTGCAAAGTTCAAATGAATCTCCATGATCTAAATGGAGTACAATTGGAATATTACATCCAAGTTCTTTTGCATATTCAACAGCACCTTGTGCCATATAGCGAAGAAGTGTTTGATTTGCATATTTTCTTGCACCAGAACTTATTTGAAGAATTACTGGTGATTTTGTTTCCACACAAGCCTGAATTATTGCTTGCATTTGTTCCATATTGTTAAAGTTGAATGCAGGAATTGCATATCTACCGTTGAAAGCTTTAGCAAAAATTTCTCTCGAATTCACTAAGCCAATTTCCTTGAAACTTACCATATCGATTAATTTTAAGTTTAAAAATTTGATTTATTTTTGAGTTGTTATCTCATTAATTATTGATTCTATTCTATTATACAATGCTTTTCCTGTTTTAACAAGAGGAAGTCTAAGATGATTTTGAGACAGTCCCATAATTTCCAAAGCTGCTTTAATTCCTGCAGGATTACCTTCTTCAAAAATTGCATTATTGAAAGGGAGTAATTTGTAATGAATATCTCTTGCCTTTTTAAAATCTCCTTTCAAACAGAAATTTACCATTGTACTCATTTGTTTTGGGAATGCGTTGGCAGAAACAGATATTACTCCTGCCATTCCTACACTCATAAGTCCAAGTGTTAGACTGTCATCACCTGAGATTACGTTAAAGTTCTTTGGTTTCTTTGAAATTATCTCCATACATTGAGCAAAATCACCTGAGGCTTCCTTAATTCCAATAATATTTGGAAAATCATTTGCCAATTGAATACATGTTTCGGCTGATATATTTGAAGCTGTTCTTGAAGGAACATTATAAAGAATTACTGGCAATGTTGAGGCCTCAGCAATTGCCTTAAAATGTTCGTAAATTCCTTTTTGAGAGGGTTTGTTGTAGTAGGGAGTAACTGATAATATGGCACTTACTCCTGAAAAATCATACTTAGAAATTCCATCAACAATTTCGGTTGTATTATTTCCCCCAAGTCCAAGAACAACTGGAACTCGAGAATTAACAGCATCAATTGTATAGTCTAAAACCGCCATTCTTTCCTGTTCGGTTAAGGTTACCGTTTCAGCGGTTGTTCCTAAGCAAACAATGTAATCAACACCATTATTAATTACATGCTCAATAATATTCCCCAAAGCTGTAAAGTCAACATTTCTTTGCTTATGAAATGGGGTAACGATAGCAACACCAGTGCCTCTAAAATTCTTCTCCATATTAATAATACTACTTTAAGTTTAAATATTTATTTCAGAAAGATAATGTATCAATTGTTCTTTAAAATCATTCATATTTGTTTTTTCCAACTTCAATAGTAAATCGAAATGATTTCTATTGATTTGGGTGTCGAGGGCAATCTTAAATTTAGCTTTTGAAAGAGCCGCAATGTAGAAAGGTGCAAAATGTTCTGTTATTGAAAAATTGATTAATAAGTCAAACTCTTTGGACAAAAACTCATCTAAGTGCATTCCTGTTGGAATTTGCATTAATCCTAATTCTTTGTCTGAACAAAGTGTTACATTAAGCGTTTCAATAAACCATAGCGGTTTCAAATTACCATAAAACACTCCCATCACCTCAACTTTAGCTCCCTTGTCTTGAAATTCCTTAATTGCAGTTTTTATAGTATTCCAATTTATTTCATTATCAACCAAACAAACAATTCCAACTGTTTTTGCAGAATTCAAAGAAGATATTTGTTTTTCTCTTTGGTGTTGTTTTAGTTTGGTTTTAAATACAATAGATTGTATGAATTGTCTTATTTTATCTAACATTGAGCTAAATTTTCTTTAAAATAATTTGTAAAATTACAACTTATATAATTACGAAACAAATTTTTTATTTAAATCGTTTCCTAAAATATATTATCTTTGCTTTCGGAATGAAAATATTTGAACAGAATTCAAAACTAAAATGGATATTGTTTATCATTGCTTTTGCTTTGATAGGCTACTTTCTCTTTGAGGTTAATAATCTAATAAACCAATTGAGAGTTGAGGAAAAGAAAAAAATTGAGCTATGGGCTAATACAATAAGCAGAAAATCAGACTTAGTTCAACACACCGAAAAATTCTTTAAACAAGTTAAGGAAGAGGAAAGAAAAAGAGTTGAACAATTCATTGAAGCTCACAAAATAATTCTCCAACAACCCTTAGATAAAGAATTGGATTTCTATTTCCGTTTTATTTCCGACAACAGAACTATTCCTGTTATTATTACGGATGAGTTCAATAACATATCCCTTTCTCAAAACATATCTCTTCCTAAAGACTATAAGGTGTTAGTTGGCGATTTATATAAAGAATTCTCTATAAACCCTCCTCTTCAATATGAGGTGTTTGGAATGAAATTCAAACTCTACTACACAGAAAGCAGGGTGTATACCGACCTGCATAATGTGCTTTTAGACCTTTCAAAATCGCTTATTGACGAAGTAACTGTCAACTATGTTTTTGTCCCTGTTATCATTACCGACACAACAAAAACCATAGTTTATTCCTCAGGAAATGTTTCTCCTAATAAAATGATTCAAGCCAATCTACAGAAGACGCTTTCTCACATGCAGTCTGTCAACAATCCAATTCTAATAACCCTTCCAGACAAAAGAAATGCCTATGTTTTCTACGAGGAATCCAATATTCTTAAAGTTCTAAAATACTACCCTATATTTTTTATTATAATATTCTTAGTTATTGTTTTTATTGCCTACCAACTATTTAGTGCCATAAAACGCTCTGAACAAAACTCGGTTTGGGTTGGAATGAGCAGGGAAACGGCTCACCAACTTGGCACGCCAATTTCATCACTAATGGCCTGGGTAGAATACTTAAGATTTAACCCAGAAAACGAATCAACATGCCTTGAGATAACAAAAGACATTCATCGATTAGAAACTATAACTCAAAGATTTTCCAAAATTGGATCAAACCCTGAACTCATAAAACAAGATCTGGTTCCAATCATAAATAATGCAGTTGACTACTTAAGAACAAGAAGCTCAAAAAAAGTAATTTTCAATATAATCCTTCCACAAGACAAAGCAATAATTCTCCCACTAAACGAATATTTATTGGAATGGGTTTTAGAAAATTTGTGTAAGAATGCTATTGATGCAATGGGAGGAGTTGGAGAATTTAAGATAGAACTGATTGATGACACAAAAAAAATACATCTCGACATTTCAGACACAGGGAAAGGAATTCCAAAAAGTTGTCACCGAAAAATCTTTCAACCAGGCTTTACTTCCAAAAAAAGAGGATGGGGATTAGGACTATCACTTGCCAAAAGAATAATAGAGGAATATCATAAAGGAAAGATTTTCGTAAAACAATCTTCCTTGAGCAAAGGAACAACCTTCAGAATTACTTTCCATAAACAAGATCTCTAAATGTCTGGACTATATATCCACATACCCTATTGCAAACAAAGATGTATTTATTGTGATTTCTACTCTTCAGCAACCAGAGAAGATAAAAAAACATATATAGAATGTTTGATTAAAGAATTTGAGCAAAGGAAATCAGAACTTACTCAGAAAATAGAAACAATCTATTTTGGAGGAGGTACTCCATCAATTTTAACTAAAGATGAGCTAAGTTTTCTCTTAACCAATATTCTCAAACAAAGTGAACTCTTTAATTTAAGCGAAATAACACTTGAGGCAAATCCTGAAAATCTAACCTTTGACTATTTAGAATTCCTCAAAAAAAATACTCCCATCAATCGGTTAAGCATAGGAATACAAAGCTTCAACAATCAAGACCTCAAAATCTTAGGAAGAAAACATAGTGCAGAAGAAGCCATTAAGGCAGTTAAGGCATCTCAAGAATTAGGATTGGATAATATTAGCATTGACCTAATGTTCAACCTGCCAAATATGACTAAAGAAAAATGGCTTAAGAATCTTCAAACAGCTATCAATCTAAATATCCAGCATATCTCAGCCTATAGTCTCACGGTTGAGGAAGGGACTATGCTCCATACACTAATTGATAAACAGAAGTTAACCCTTCCAACAGAAAAACAGCAGATTGAACAATTTGACCTTACAATAGAATTTCTAACAAAAAATGGATTTGAACATTACGAAACCTCAAACTACGCTTCGCTAAAGGTTAATGATGAATGGTTAATGGTTAATGGTTGGAGATCAAAGCATAATTCATCTTATTGGAATAACACACCTTATTTAGGTCTTGGAGCCTCAGCACATAGTTTTGATGGGGAAGAAAGAAGCTGGAATATTTCTGACTTAAAAGAATATATAAGCAGAATAAAAAACAACCAACCTCTCTCAGAAAAAGAAACCCTAACAGAAAAAGACAAATACAACGAATATATTTTGGTTGGAACAAGAATAAAAGAAGGTTTAAACCCTGACTATATAAAAACTAACCTCCCTACTTATTACACTCATTTCCAAACTCAAGCCCAAAAACTAATAAAAGAAGGATTACTAAAACAAGAAAATCCAATTAAACAAGAAACCCCCTACACCCTAACCCAAGAAGGCTCACACCTCGCCAACAGAATCGCAGTCAATCTATTTATTGATTAAATTATTCTATTTCATTATTACTTCTTATTTAATATCAAGAAACTTGCAAGTAATAGGGAGCTTAAAGCATTTAAAGAATCTAACCCAAAATATTTTTAATAATTCGGGGTTTGGACTTGGCACTAAGCAAACTTGACTTAGTGCAAGTCTATTCCCATTAAATAATATTCCTGTATTCCTTCTACTAAGGGGGAGGAATATAGGACTAATTATTGAAATACAATGATTTATAAAAAGAACGTGTCATATATTTAATGAATGTTAAATTTAGTGAACAAATACTATATTCTGACAAACTCAAATAAAATATAGAAAACAATATTATTGAAAGAATCTAATCCCATTTTTTTTAATAATTCAGGGTTTAGACTTGGCACTAAGCAAACTTGACTTAGTGCAAGTCTGAACCTATTAAACAACTTTCCATCTTTCCATTTACTAAGGGAGTGGAAAGTTGGAAAGTTGATTTATTATCAATTAGTTACAAAAATAAATGGGAAGTTAGCATAAAAACAAATAATAATTGACAAAAACATCATCAACCAAAAACACCATAAAAATACAACCAAATTAAAACACAAAACAATAATGGCAAAAGATTTTTAGCCCCTACGAATACTAACCATTAATAATTAACCATTAATCATTGACCATTGAAAAAACTCCCTACGGTTTAAGAAAAAATCAGGCTCTTTCTATCACAAATCAAGCTCTAATTTAGATTTACTTTTCTTTGTATTAAAACCATTGTATTTACTATGTTTTATAACTGTTGTTTTTTTTAGATGTAATCTCTTCTACACCACAAAATAATAAATAAATAATATGATTTCATTATAGCAAAAATAACATCTATTGAAAATAACTTGATAGAAAAGTTGTTTTTTAAATTAATTATAATATTTTTGCAGACATATTTTTCTTTTTATAGAAAACAAATTATTTACAAATCTAAAACGAGGAAGTTCTTATGAAGAAAGTTTTATTAATTTTATTTGCAATTTTATTTGCAATAAATCTCAAAACCCAAGCACAAGACTTTTCAGCGGTAAATGATGGAGATACTATTTATTATTATTTTCATTATATAGATAACCAACTATCACTTGGTG
>Ga0172377_10000839_pt1 | contig 30041 bp, 25 predicted proteins | sample Pumphouse3metaG_FD_119749 | JGI IMG/M metagenome (GOLD analysis project Ga0172377, IMG submission 119749) | Leachate microbial communities from a municipal landfill in Southern Ontario, Canada - Pumphouse #3 metaG | ecosystem: Engineered > Solid waste > Landfill > Unclassified | place: Canada... | reverse complement strand
GTTCGCCTCGTCTATGAAGATCACCGGGTCGTATCCGAAGCCTCCCGTTCCTGTCTCCCGGGCGATGATCCGTCCCTGGATTTCTTCCTGGACGATGAACAGTCGTTGTGGAGAGAGCACCAGCGCGATGGCGCAGACGAAGTTCGCCTTTCTTGAGTCTCCTTCCAGATGGCGCATGTTCTCCAACAGGTACAGGTTCCTCTCATGGGCTTCCAACAGCCGTCCGTACCGCTCGCTGCCGTATCGCGCCGTCCGCACCCCCGGTTCTCCGTTCAACGCCGGAACGACCAGTCCGGAATCGTCGGCGATGACTGGACGCTTGCCGTCGCTCAAACGATAGAGGTCCAGGGCTTTTCCCAAGGCGTTCTCGGCGAATGTCTCTCCGTTTTCCTCGAAATCGAAGACCAGGCCGGCTTGCATGGGCAGAAGCAGCGTATGTCTACCGGCAAGCAACTGTTCCAATTCCTCTTTCTTATGAGCGTTGCCGCTCGCGAACAACATTTCCATGGGCACTAGAATACCCTGTTTGACCACCTGACGGCAAGGGCGAAGAGATCGTGTTTCTGTTTCTCATTCCCTGGCTGTCTCGATGCATTCGGCGAGCATCCTACGGGCGTAGAACAAGCTGGAGCAGATAGTTCCTTTCGGAAGGTCGAGAAGAGCCGCCAACTGCGAGCAGGAAATTCCGACGAAACTTCGTTCGTATTCTTGTCTTCGTTTGTCGAGCATCTTTCTTGTCCATGTGAGTTCCATTTCAACTCTTGCGACTTCCTCCTGGTCGTAGTTTGAAATCGACTTCAATTCATTCAGTTGTTGTTCAAGCCATATGTGCCGCCTCCAATGACGATTGATGATGTGCTGTAGTTCATGCCTTCTTCTTTGGTTGCGCTGAGAAAATTCAAATGCTTGGCTGACAAGATTCGCAAGATCCAATTCATCGATGTCCATGATGATGGCCAGCTGGTTGATCAATGGCGCCGAAAGTTGTTCCGGATTCGCCAGAAGCAATATCAGAAATCGTTTTCGAAAGGTAGGGTTTTGCAAATTGGCTTGGAGCTTCAATGCCGCCGGATTTTCTTTCTGAAGCATCGCTTTTGCCTGTTCGTCGATCGTTGAACGGCGATCGCTTGCATTCGTTCGCTTCTTTTGTTCACGGTTCGGAATTGACGATAATTTTCCGAACAGATGTTTCATGCTGTCCGATGCCGTTCGTTGTTGACTCCCGAAATGCGGAATGGTCTCACCGACAATGTGACGATCGGAGGTGGAGGCTGTTCTTCCGCTCAATTCTCGATACCTGGCATAGAAATTCCTTCGGATCTGTTCTTCGATATCAGGGTAGCAGACGGAACAACCTTCCAGACAAGGATCCTCCTGTCGGTTTTCGCAAGGATTGATCGTTGGACATATGATTCCATCGGTTTCACTTCCTGAACAACTGAGAAGGATATCGGTTTCGTGCTCTTGTTGCTTCTTTTGCGAACAGAACGTCTTGGCACGAGTCCTGATAATTTTCTTGAGATATCCGTCGAATGGTATGCCCCTATCGACAAAATTGCAGATGATCGTCGAAGTGTACGGAAGACAGCTCAGCAAGAATTCCGCGCAAAGTTCTTGTGATAGTAATTTCGTTTCTGCCGGAAGATAATAGAAACTTTCTTGACACGTTTCGACGAGCGCGGCTTCCAACGCTTTGAAGCGTTTGCTCCGTGAAGGTTTTTTCAGTGTTGTGCGTAATCGGTTGTATGTCACGACCGCTTTTGTGAGTTCGTCCATTTCATGTATCGCTCCCCTTATGATTGATAGAGAAAGTACATGAAAGGATTGTGCCAAAATCCTTCGATACAGGAGCCTGGAATATACATAACATGGCGTATAAAGGAAATAGGGAGACTGGTATTCGAACGGAAATCTACTCCAGCTGTTTCTTGATCGCGTCGATCACCTGCTTTCGGATCGATTCGTAGGAACCTTCCACGGTTGCTCCAGCCGCTTTCTTATGGCCTCCGCCCCCCAGCGCCGCGGCGATGCCGCCGACATCGACGGAACTGTCGTGGGAACCGCGGAAGCCGATCTCAACCTTGCCCGGCGCAGGAAGTTTGAAGAACACCACGGCCTGAACCCCCTTGACGGAAAGCAACGCGGAATATAGGGCATCGCTCGGACGTTCTGCGGAATCGAATTCCTTGACATCCTCCTCCGTCTCATGGCTGACCATGATCTTGCCGTCGAACATCGGCTCAGTCCGATCGATCAGGCGGGCGAGATACTTGATGGAGTCGAAACTCCTGCCCCCTGTCATATCGTCGTAGACATCGTTGGGAGAGACCCCGGCGTCCACCAGTTCGGCGGCCATGCGCAATGTCTCTCCGCGATGAGGACCGATGAAACGGAAGAAACCTGTATCGGTAGCAAACCCGAAGAACAGGTGTTGGGCGACCTGTTCGTTGATCTCGACGCCGAGGGTATGGAAGATATGCTGGATGACCAGCGTGGTCGAATAGGACTGGGGAACGATGTACCGGATCGTTCCGAACGACGCTCCTGCGCTGTGATGGTCGATCACCAGTACTTCGAGCCCTTCGATCTGCGTTGCGAGCGCTTCACCGATACGATCCCGGGACGAACAGTCGGTGACCACCACCAGCGGCTTTTCGTCGAGAACCGACTGTGGGATCGTATCCTTGAAGAATGCCTGCCAGTAGGAAATCTCCGGTCGGTCGAACGGACCTGCGTTCGCGACGAACACTTCTTTGCCCAGATGTTCCAGCAGCCACGCCATGGCGAGTTCGCTGTGGATGCAGTCGCCATCCGGGGCGACATGCCCGATCACGACTGCGTGGGTGCAACCTTTCAAAGCGGAAATGGCTGTCTTCGGAACAGGAGGGTAGGTGAACATTGTTCAGTCCTTTTCGCAGATGACCTGCGGCTTCTTGCCATCCATTACGGCGCTTCGATCCACGATGACTTTCTTGACATCCTGCATCGAAGGAATGTCGTACATGATGTCCATCATGATGTTTTCGACGATTGAGCGGAGTCCTCGCGCTCCGGTCTTCTGGATGATCGCCTTCTCGGCTACGGCCTCGATGGCTTCGGGCAGGAACTCCAGTTCGACGCCGTCGAGTTTGAACGACGCCTTGTACTGACGGATGATCGAATTCTTCGGCTCGGTGATGATCCGCACCAAATCGTCCTTGGTCAGGTTGTTCAATGACACATGGATGGGAAGCCGCCCGATGAACTCCGGGATCAGGCCGAATTTCACCAGATCGTCCGGATGCAACTGATCGTACAGCTTCGCCAGATCCTTTTCCTCCCGGCCGATGACTTCGGCGCCGAAGCCCATCGGATGGCTCGCGATGCGTTTCTCGATGACCTTGTCCAGTCCGACGAACGCGCCGCCGCAGATAAAGAGGATGTTCCGCGTGTTGATCTTCAGCATCTCCTGGTTGGGGTGCTTCCGCCCCCCCTGCGGAGGAACCGACGCATCGGTTCCCTCGATGATCTTCAACAGCGCCTGCTGGACGCCTTCTCCGGAAACATCGCGGGTGATCGACACGTTCTCGCCTTTCTTCGCAATCTTGTCGATCTCATCGATGAAGATGATCCCGTGTTCGGCTGCCGTGATGTTGTCGTTGGCGTTCTGGATCAGCTTCAACAGAATGTTCTCCACGTCTTCGCCGACATAGCCAGCCTCAGTGAGCGTCGTGGCGTCTGCGATGGCGAACGGAACCTGCAGCTTCTTCGCCAGTGTCCGGGCCAGCAACGTCTTGCCCGTGCCGGTGGGGCCGATCATCAGGATATTCGACTTGTCGAGCTCGACGCCTTCCTGCGAAATCTGGCTCTGGTATTTCACCCGCTTGTAGTGGTTGTACACCGCTACGGAAAGAACCCGTTTCGCGTTCTCTTGGCCGATGACATAGTCATCGAGATAGGCTTTCAGTTCCTGAGGGGTAGGGATCTCTTCCGGCAGCCCGTCGACTTCCTCATCGACCGGGTCGGCGGAAAGAATCTTGTTGCAAGTGCGGACGCATTCGTCGCAGATCGCCACGCCAGGGCCGGCGATCAGGCGCTTGACATCCTCATAGCTCTTTCCGCAGAAAGAGCAGACTTTCGTGCTTTTTGCCATGCTTGGTCAGCTCCTTTTCATCATGCGGTCGACAAGCCCGTATTCGACGGCTTCCGATGCGCTGAGGAAATAGTCGCGCTCCAGATCCGCAGAGACCTGCTCGATATTCCTGCCGGTATGCTCCACAAAATACTCGGTGGTCAGTTTCTTGAGCCTGCCGATCTCCCTTGCATGGATGCTGATGTCGGTCGCCTGGCCTTGAACCCCTCCCCACGGCTGATGGATCATCACCCGTGCCGAGGGCAGTATATAGCGTTTTCCGTGCTCGCCGGCGGTGAGCAGCAACGCCGCCATGGACGCCGCCTGTCCCATGCAGATGGTCTGGACGTCGCTACGAATATACTGCATGGTATCATAGATCGCCAAGCCGGCTGTCACGCTGCCTCCCGGCGAATTGATATAGAGATTGATATCCTTGGAGGGGTCTTCCGCTTCAAGGAACAGAAGTTGCGCTACGACAAGATCGGCCGAGGCGTCGTTGATTTCCCCATCAAGGAAGACGATGCGATCTTTCAGCAGGCGGCTGAAGATATCATAGGAGCGTTCGCCGACGCCCGACTGTTCCACCACCATGGGAACGAGCGACTGCATCCGTTCGTCTTTCAAGTTCATAAGCTTCCTTCCTTCTCTTCGCGAAAACGATGCCACGTTCCTGCGAAGTATCGTGACGGTCCATCGGGACCAAGTCGCCCTGTCGTACAGGACTTTTGTTGAAAAAGGCGGCACCCGATCCGGGAACCGCCCTTCTGCTACGGAGCGACACAACAAAGCGGTCTTGTCAACTGCGTCGATTCTCTATTCTTCAAGCTTCCCGGCGATGAAGTCATCGTAGGACACTGTCTTGTCCTCGTCGAACGTGTTCTTCTCAAGGAGGAACTTGCCGACCTGCCGGAACTGCATGTCGTCCTTGATCATGTCGCGATAGTACTTCCTCTGATCCTCGTCCTGGACATCCTTCAGCTGTTCGTCGCAGGCCTTGTCCAGCTCCTGTTCATCGACCGGGAAGTTCTCCGTCTCCTTGACCTTCTCCATCATCAGCTGGATGCGGAGCGTCTTCTCGGCGCCGGGGCGCCACTCGTTCATCACCGATTCCTTGTTCTGGTTCTGGAACTGGAGGAACTGTGTGACCTGCTCCTCGCTCAAGCCGCTCTGGCGAACGAACTTGTTCCAGCTCTGCTCGACTTCCAGATCGATCATCGAGGCGGGAATGGGGAACGAAACGTTCTTGAGCATCTCGTCGAACAGCGCGTTGAGCTTCGTCTCCTCCATCTTTCCGTTGACGGAATCCTCGAGCTTCTTGCGGGTCGCGGCGACCAGATCGGCAACGGTCTTGTATTCTTCCTTGACATCCTGGGCGAACTCATCGTCGAGCGCCGGCACATCGCGGACCTTGACCTGTTTCATCTCGACTTGGATCTTCACGGTCTTGCCGGCATAGCCGGGGATATCGGAATCATCGGCATATGTCTTCTCGATGGTCTTGGAGTCTCCCTTGGACATGCCGACGATGTCTTCGTCGATCTTGTAGAAGTTGTAGCCGGAACCTACGGTGAAGACGAAGTCCTTCCTGGCTGTGCCGGCGACTTCGTTGCCGTCCTCGTCGAGCTCCGCATAGTCGATGGTGACGATGTCTCCGTCGGCGGCGGGACCGTCCTTGTCAACGACAAGCGCGTTCTGGTCACGGAGCTTGTCGATCTCCTTGTTCACCAGTTCGTCGGTGATCTCGACCTTCGGCACGCTGACGGTCAGTCCGGTGTAGGAGGGCAGCGTCACTTCGGGCATTACGTCGTATATGACGGAGAACGTGACGTCGGCATTCGGCTGGAAGGGAAGGAGCTTGTCCTCGTCCTGTAGCGCAGGGGTGCTGTACGGAAGGGGTTTCTGCTTGTCTTCGAGGGAATCGATGGCTTCCTTGACGGCATCCTCGATAGCGGCGAACGTGCTTTCTTCCCTGATAGCCTTGCCGTACTTGCTCTCCAGCACGGAAACCGGGGCCTTGCCTTTTCTAAAACCTTTGATCTGAATCTGCTGCGCATACTTCTTCAACGCGTTCTGATAGGCTTCCTCGACTGTTGCGGCAGGCACGGTGACCGTGAGCTCGACGGAGGAGTTCTCCAATTCCTTGATCTTCTTGTCAGCAATCATGCTATTCCTCTTCCTTTTGATCCGTCCTGTGTGGATCGATATATCCTGAGCAAGCTTCCGAAGTTTCGCAGCAAGCTTTGCACATGAACTTGTATGTCCAAGGGCTCAACCCTCTCAGTATACAAAATCCCGAGGCGTTCAGCCACTCCTGAAATGCGGCGGAGAAGAAAAAAGTCGGAAAAGTCCGACTTTTTTCTCCATCGAGAGACATTATCAGATTACGGCGCGATTTGCAACTGTCCGCCCAGTTCCTTGATCAGCTCGAGCAGTCCGTCGAGTTTCTCGTGGGTGAGCGTCGGATTGAGCAGCGTGAACTTCAGGCAGGTCCTGCCCTGATGGACCGTCTGGCCGACCACCACTCCATGCCGATGGAGCAACGCTCGTCTGACCGCCTTGTTCAGGTCGTCGGATCCGGCCAGCCTGAACACTACGGAACTGATCTCCGGTTCGACGGTGACTTCGAACGCGTCGTCTTCGAGCAATCTGCCATACAGGTAGGAAGCGTTCCCGATGCAGGTGTCGATCAGTTCCTCGAAACCGTCCTTTCCTCTGACGAGGAACGATATCCAGACCTTGAGAGCGTCGAAGCGCCTGGTGGTCTGGATCGATTTCCCCACAAGGTTCGTGTATCCGTCCTCTTCGTCTTCTTCGCGGTTGAGGTAATCGGCATGGATCATGAATACGTCCAGGGAACGGGCATCCTTGACCAGAACCGCGCTGCAGCTGATGGGCAGCAGGAACATCTTGTGGAAATCCACTGTGATGGAATCGCAGAGCCCTAGGTCCCCCAATCGTCCGCCATATTTCTCGGAAAGCCTGACACCGCTTCCGTAGGCGGCGTCGGCGTGCAGCCACATTCCGTATTCCTCGCAGATGGAGGAGATCGCGGCGACATCGTCGATGCTGCCGAAGTCCGTGGTACCGATGGTAGCCACGACGCAGAAGGGGATACTGCCAGCACGGCTGTCCGCCTCGACCAAGGCCCGAAGTGCGGCGCTGTCCATCTTGCAGTGATCGTCCACGGGGACTTTCACGACGGCGTCGTAGCCCAGTCCCAGCAGGTGGGCGCTCTTCTCCATTGAAAAATGGGAGATGGCCGAAGTGTACAGTCTGAATTTCCGGTAGTTCTGCGGAAGTCCATGCCGCTTTACGTCATGATGGAGGTGTTCGTTGCAATACCAGTCCCTGGCGGCTGTCAGCGCGCAGAGATTCGACTGGCTTCCCCCGGAGGTGAACACCCCGTCTCCCTCCGGACCGAAACTGTACAACGAACAGAGGTGACGGATCACTTCCACCTCTATCTCCGTGGCGACAGGTCCTTGATCCCAGGAATCCATCGACTGGTTGAAGGTTGCGATCACCAGTTCCGCGGCGATGCTTTCCAGCAGAGCCGGGCTATGGAGATGCGGCATATAGTCGGTGGACCAAGTCCTCAGGACGTTCGGAAGCACGTCGCATTTGAGTTTCTCCATGACGGCCTCGAATCCGAGACCATGGTCAGGGAGTAGCGTTTCCGTCCGTACCAGCGCCTTGAGCTTCGCCGGAGACGGGCCGACGTAGGCTAGTTCGTCATGAAACGACTCCACGATCGCGTCCGTCGTCGCTGCTATGATCTTGCGGTACTCAGCTTTCGCTTCGTCCGTCGGGCCCAATATCCAGGGCAGGTCATTGCATGACATCGGCGTTTACCTGTCTGACGACTTTTTCGAAGATGGACAGCATCGTCTCGATTTCCTCTTCCGTCACGTTCAACGCACACAGACAGCGCATCACCGAGCCATGCCGGCCGCCTTTCTCCATGATGAGCTTGTTGTCGAAGCAACTTTTTTGGATCCGTGCGGCGATGGTTCCCGAAGCGGGCAACGATCCCAGCATGTCGGGCTTCCCATACGGATCGACGAACTCGATGCCGAGCATCAACCCTTTTGCCCGTACATCGCCGATGATGGAGACTTCCTTTTGGAGTGCACGGATACGGGAGGCCATCAGGTCCCCTTTTGTTCTGACATCGGCGAGGAACGCGGGCTCGGAGACCCGCTTCATGACGACTGTGCCTGCGGCCATCGCCAACTGGTTGCCGCGGAACGTCCCCGCATGGGCCCCAGGTTGCCATGTGTCCAGCGCCTTGTCGTAGATGACCACAGACATGGGCTGGCTGCCGCCGATCGCTTTGGAAGCGAGGATCACATCAGGAACGATGTCGGCATATTCGAAGGCGAAGAATCTGCCTGAACGACCGATTCCGCACTGGATTTCATCGACGATCATCGGAATTCCCAGTTCTTTGGTGACACGGCGGACAGTCTGAAGGAACTTGACGGGAGCGGGGATCACTCCCCCCTCTCCCTGGATCGGCTCCAGGATCACCGCCGCAGGGGTGGTGATGCCGCTTTCTGGGTCCTTGAGGGTCCTTTCGAAGAAAGCGCATGCGGCCTCTACGCCGGCTTCTCCGCCGAGACCGAACGGACAGCGATACGAATAAGGGTAGGGGAAGAAATGGACTCCCGGCATCAAGCCATGGACTTTCTGCTTCGCATTGAGATTTCCGGTAAGCGCAAGGGCTCCATGCCCCATGCCATGGTAGGCGCCGCCGAAGGCGATGACAGACTCCCTGCCGGTAGCGGTCTTGCATAGCTTCAGCGCGGCGTCGACCGCGTCGGTTCCCGACGGGCTGCAGAACTGGACCTTCGCATTGTCCTTCAGTCCTGGAGGGAGCAAGGAGAACAAAGTCTGCACGAACCGATCCTTGACTGGTGTCGTCAAATCAAGCGTATGCAATGGATAGTCGCCAGAAAGCAACTCCATCATCGCCCGGTTCACCTCCTCGTCGTTGTGTCCCAACGCGAGGGTACCCGCACCACAGAGGAAATCAAGATAGCGATTTCCCTCCACATCTTCGACCCAGACGCCCTTCGCCGATTTCAATGCCACCGGGAATTTCCTCGGATAGCTTCGTGCATTCGATTCGGTCTCGTTCTGATGGTCGAGATAGTACTGGTTCGTGAGTTCGTTCATTCCTTTTCTTTTCCCTTCTACACCATACCTATTTTTTTCCCGGAGTCCTTCGACGACGGTCTTCGTTTCGGAGAATGCGTCTTCTCCCCGGTCCTTTGATACCAAGTCCATTCCATTGGGGCCGGAATTCCCTCGAAAATGGTGAGAAGCGCCGACCCTGACAGAACTTGTTTTTGCTGGAAAAACTTTCCGAAGCGAAGCAGATACTAGCAAGTAATGGGGGTTTAGGCTAGAGAAAAACGCAAGAAATTCGGCAAGTTTTTCCACAGGGGGGCACAACTGCATCCCACTGTGTCGGGCTCTTCGTTGGATTTTTCGTGTAATTGTAGAAAATATAATTAATTATATGAATAAGAGCTTGCTGGATATCCATGAGATTCGAGCAACGATCCATAGCACTATCGTGCGGGATGTCCCATAGCGATAAAACAGTATTTCGGGTGAACCATCGATCTTTCTCCAGTTCGGCGGCGCTTTTTCCGAAAGGAAAGGCTTTTCGTCGCCGTGCCTGTGGACTATGGCCGACGGACTCCCGACACGACGTACATACGCTCGTCGGAAATGACGACATCGACCTCGAAGAACGGTGCGAACAGCTTCGCCAGTTCATCGGATTGGAGGAGGGCCATGGAAACCTTGCCCGCTTTCGCGCTATGGATCGCATTGAGACGGTCCCGGCCGATATCGTGCGCTATGGTCAGCCTGCCGTCGAATGCGGTCCAACGTGCGAGCGTTGCGACAAGCCGACCCGGGGAAGGAAAATGCGGCAATGCGTTGAACACCATGACACGGTCGAACGTTCGTCTGAAAGCGGCCCGATCGATGTCTTCGTTGACCAGCGTGATCCGTCGATCATCATGCATGCGTCGGGCCTGGTCGATCATTCGGGGAGAAATGTCGATGCCGGTGATCGACGCGACTTCACGTTCGCAGTATGCGGGGAACATGACTCCGTTGCCACATGCCACGTCGAGCACATGGCATCCGCAGCGGATCTCGGCAAGGTCGCAGATCATCCCGATGGCAGGAGAATGCCGCTTTGTCGAGCAATCCCATGTTCCGGCATGCGCATCGAAAAAAGAAATCACCGTCGATTGGTCGATCATGGTCTCCAGCATGGACTTCCCTCCGGTCGGTCGTGATTTCCGCCGCCCGTCATGGACGGACGACGGAATCGTGCGTTCGGCCTTGCAGTCATTCGGCGAGCGCTTTGACTTCCTGATATTTCTTCATGTCGGAATAGAGCTCCGACGCATACGGATTGCGCCGTGTCGTCTTGATCTTGTAGAGCATGAAGACGAATACCGCGACGTTCGCCGCCAGGGCCAGGGCGCTGACCGCGTTGTAGATCGCCAATTTATACGTGGAATTGACGCGGAACATGCTGTTGTCCTGGAATGCGGGGAACGTCTGGGCGAACATGCACCATAGTGCGAGGGTCTGCGCCCGATGCTGGAGCCATGCCCCTTTGCCGACGGTGAATGCACAGACCGTCGGAGCGAGAAGCAGAGCGAAGCCGCAATACCAGGCGTGGTGGGGCAGGCAGTTGTACGTATATGCGAAGTTCCACAGGTCATAGGCGACGATCCAGAACCACATCATGTCTGGCCAGAGCATGTCGCGGCTGCCGTCGCGTTCGGTCCGTTTCCGCAGGCAGATGCCGAACCACCCGGTGATCGTGACGATGTTCAAGAACCCCGCCGCAGCGTTCATGAAGTTCCACGGACCTCCGAGCAGGTCGTAGAACGTGGTGGCGGTACCTGGCTCGAGAATCTGCGTGAGCGCCTTGTACGTGAGTCCGACCTCGATATCCCGTGTGCAGGCTTCGAGGATATTGATCGCCAGAATCAGCGGAGGAAAGCACAATGCTGCTTTGTTTTCCGACAATTTCCACTTCGTGCCATCCTTCCTCGTCCCCTCCAGATGCCTGATGCACCAAAATCCGATGCAGCCGGCCGTGGAGGAATAGACCTTCGCCAGATGGAACCAGTCGGTGTACGAATTGCCTCTGAGGAAGGTGAACCAGCAGACCGTCAGGACAGTCGGAAGGATGACGAAACAGACGAATCCCGCCGTCCTGCTCCTTCTGGAAATCTCATTCATGGCGAACAGTGCTGCGAACACTCCGAGCCATACCACCCACATCAGCGCCGCCGATGTGCCGTTGAACGTAAACATGTTTTTCTCTCTCCCGATTCTTATCGGCGCCGCGGAGGCGTCGAGCATTGCTTGTGTGCGTTCCCTCTACCGGACGGCCGGATCGCCACCAAGAGATCCATCCTCCGGAACATCTTCTTCATAGACGAGGATTTCCTTGATGTTGAACTCCTGACCAGTGACCATGCGGCATTCCCACGCCCCGCAGGAGGGACAGATCTTGTCGTGTTCCAGGTAGGGGTATACCGTGCCGCATTTCTTGCACTGGACCTGCGCCACGATCACCTCGACTTCCAGCGTCGCATCTTCCATGTCCGTGCCATCCATCGCGGCAGGCCAGCATTCGAGCAAATATTTGGGGATGACGGTCGATGCTTCGCCGACCTCCACCACCACGGAGGCGATGGAAGCGGGGGACAGTCCGTTTCCCGCGGCGAACGCCAGCAGCCGCTTCTGGATCTCGAAGACGATTCCCAGCTCATGCATCTCCTAGTTCGCCGCCCCGAACGCCCGTTTGACCTTCTTGATGGCGATCTTGCCCTTGCGTTTGAGGATCGTCTTGATGACGGTGGGCTTCATCTCCGTAAATTCGATGCCCTGGCCATCATAGCGGCGTTCCAGATGGATCGCATCGAACTTGCACTTGGTGGTGCACTGTCCGCACCCCAGGCACATGTACTGGTCCACGTAGGTCGCCCCGCATCCGAGGCATCGCGACGCCTCCTTGACGAGCTGTTCTTCGGTAAAGATTCCCCGCAGGTCGCGGAAACTGACAGGTTGGGCGGCTACGAGAGGCTGCGGTTTCTGTCGCGGCGTATGGTCGTAGTCGTTGATGATCGCGCTGTCCTTGTCTAGCTCCTTGTAGATGCGGCGATCCCGTCCGAATACCAGCGACTGTCCGGGCTGGACGAACCGATGGATCGAGACCGCACCCTGCTTGCCTTGGGAGATCGCATCGATGGCGAATTTCGGGCCGGTATGGCAGTCCCCGCCGACGAATATGTCTGCCTGGTCGCTCTGGAACGTGAATCCGTCGGCCTTGATCGTGCCGTTGCGGTTGAACGAAACGGATTCTCCTCTGAGCAGGTCGTTCCAGACGATCGACTGACCCACAGAGACCAGCACATGGTCGGCGGGTACGAGGATGACTTCGTTTTCATCATAGGTAGGATTGAAACGACCGTCGGCGTCGAACACCGACAGGCATCTTTTGAATTCGACACCGGTGACCTTGCCGCCCTGCTCGACGATCCGCTTCGGCCCCCAGCCGTTATCGATGCCGATTCCTTCCTCCAGCGCCTCGTCGATCTCGTCCGCGGCGGCGGGCATGATGTCGCGGCTTTCCAGACAATACATCTTCACCGACGAAGAACCGCAGCGGACGGCGGTACGGGCCACATCGATGGCGACGTTGCCTCCTCCGATCACGACCGTCGTTCCTGCTAGGTCGACCTGCTTGCCGCCATTCACATCGCGAAGGAAGCCTACGCCTGTGGACACTCCGTCGCTCTCCTCGCCCTCAAGGCCGAGCTTCCTTCCTCCTTGGGCGCCGATGGCAACATAGAAGGCCTTGAATCCTTGCGCCCTGAGTTCAGGGAGCGTCACATCCTTGCCGACTTCGACGTTGGTGCGAAACTCGACTCCTAGAGCCCGAATGATGTCGATCTCAGCATCGATCACATCCTTTTCCAGCCGGAACGAAGGAATGCCGAGGGTGAGCATGCCGCCCAGCCGCTCCTCTTTCTCGAACACGGTGACCGCATATCCGTCCAGAGCGAGGAAGTATGCGCAACTCAAGCCAGCGGGCCCGGATCCGATGACGGCGATCCGCTTGTCCGAATAGTCGTGCCGTTTGGTCGGAGCGGGGCGCTTGGCTTCGTCCAGCTCGATCTGTGCGACGAATTTCTTGATCTCGTCGATGGCGATCGGGCGGTCGATCTTGCCTCGGGTACAAGCGTCTTCGCACCTGCGGTTGCAGATCCGTCCGCACACCGCCGGCAGAGGATTTTCCTTGCGGATCAGTTCCAGCGCCTCCATGTACCGTCCTTCGGAAGCGAGCTTGATGTAGCCTTGGACTGCGATGTGGGCCGGACAGGCGGTCTTGCACGGGGACGTGCCCGATACCACCGTGTTGTCGCGGTTGACCCGATAGTCGGGATTCCATTTCTCTTCCGGCCAATCCTCGTCGCGCGGGGTGGATGTGGTGGTGATGTCGGTGACGTATTCGCTCTTGGAGCAGAGCTTCTGGCCGAGCTTGAGGGCGTTGACCGGACAGTACTCGACGCATTGTCCGCAGGCCACGCACTTGGCCGGGTCGATGACCGACACGTAATTGGAACGGACCATGTCGACGTTCTTGAACATGGCGGCTGTACGGAGCGATAGACATCCGCAACCGCAGCAGTTGCAGATCGCATGGGTCTTTCCTGAACCGTCTGTATTGGGGATTTCGTGCATCAGGCCGTTCTCTTCGGCCTTCCTCAGGATGTCGAACGCTTCCTCGCGGGAGATGGCTCGACCGCGACCGGTGCGGATGTAGTATTCGGCGGCGTGTCCCATCTGGATGCACATGTCTTCCTTCAGATGACCGCAGCCTTCGCCCATCGCTTCGCGGTCTGTACGGCAGGAGCAGGGGGAGACGGAGAAGATCGTGTTCTCGTTCAGATAGGTGGAGATTTCCTCGTAGCTTGCCTTCCTCGACTCAGCGTCGATCGCCGATTCGATGGGGATGACCCGCATCAGCCCTACGCCGACGGGGAACGATCCCGAGCTCATCGGTCCGCGTACCCGCCCGTACGCTTCCATGGCATACGCGACCACCGGATACTTCTTGACGTTCTCCAGGTTGTTGACGATCATCTCCATCGTTCCGGGAATCCACGTCTCGGTCCAGAACGTATCGACCCCGTCGATTACATTGACGAAACAGGCTCCGTACACTGCGAGCTTCATCAGTTGCTCATGGCAGAACTTTTCGTCCAGATTCAGTTCCTTCGCCACATGGGATGCGGTCTTCTTTTCATAGGAGCCAAGGGCCAGTCCGACGGTGGCCATATCGTCGTCTACGCCGGCTTCGAGGATCACGTACTCGGGATCGTCCCACTTCAGCGAGCCTTTGCCGCCAGGCTCCACGCCAGCCTTCTTGCGTCCGATCATGTTCGCCAGCGCCATGATCTTTTTATCGTACCGGCACACGTACCCTTGGGGGAATCGCATTTTGACGGTGGAGCTCATTTGTCGTATTCCTTGTTTTTCGCGATAATCGTTTCGGATGATGAAGTATCCCGCCATGCCGTGACTTCGTTTTTCAGCCATGCGGCCCATTCGTCGATCCCCTCTCCGGTTTTCGCCGATACGGGAATGACCGTGATATCAGGATTCAGTTCCTTGACGCGTCCGATGCAGAGATCGAGGTCGAAGTCGAAGTAGGGCAGCACGTCGATCTTGTTGATCAGCAACACGGAGCAGATGGTGAACATGAGCGGATACTTGAGCGGCTTGTCGTCACCTTCGGGGACGCTGAGGATCATGGCGTTCTTCACCGCACCGGTATCGAATTCCGCCGGACAGACGAGGTTCCCCACGTTTTCGAGGATGGCGAGGTCAAGTCCGTCCGTATCGAGCGCTTCCAGCCCCTGTCGCGTCATGCCGGCGTCGAGGTGGCACATGCCTCCGGTATGGAGCTGCACGACCTTTGCTCCGGTAGTGGCGATCGTCTGGGCGTCGACGGCCGAATCGATGTCCGCCTCCATCACGCCTATTTTCAGGTCGTCCTTCAGTAAGGCGATCGTCTTCATCAGAACCGAGGTCTTGCCCGACCCCGGGGAGGACATGAGGTTGAGAAGGAATTTCCTTTCCTGTTTCAGTTCCGAGCGGAGGGCGTCCGCTTCGCTGTCGTTGTTCGCCAGCACTCTCTGCTTGATTTCATAGACTTTGACCATGTTGTGCACTCCAAAACGCATGTCGATGGGAATCTGGTCTAACCAGATGAATATATAATAGCACCTTTTTTATCGATAATGCAATAATTAGTATACATCTTCTTTAATATCAAGTATTTTATTGACTGATATCGCTATAAGCTGTATCATACTTTTGTGTGGTATGTGGTTAAACCACTGTCAGTTTGGAGGTGCTATGGCTTATAGGAAACTTATCGCTCCCACGCTCAAGGAGCTGTTCATCAAGGAGCTGGAGGGGATGATCCTGTCGGGCGAGCTGCATATCGGCGATCGGCTGCCGCCCGAACGAGAATTGGCCAACATGATGCAGATCAGTCGTTCGGCTGTCAACGACGGGATCGTGGAAATGGCTCGCAAAGGATTCCTCGAGATCAAGCCGCGGCAGGGTACGTACGTGGCCGACTATCATAAGGACGGAACGCTCGAGATACTGGTTTCGATCATGTCGTATAACGGAGGACAGCTTCCACCCGATGAAATCCGCTCGATCCTGGAGTTGCGGGGTGTCCTTTTGAACTTCGGCTTGGAGAAGGCTGTTCCGATCATGACGGAACAGCAGATCGTGAGGCTGGAGGAGCAGAGCGGAAGGATATCGTCCGATACGCCGCCTCGTGAGGCGGCGCGCCTCAGCTACGACTTCGACCATATGCTCAGCGGTTTTTCCGGCAACACGCTGCTGCCGCTGTTCTTCTGTTCGTTCAAGCTACCGATCACGGTGCTGTGGGAGCGGTACTTCTCCCTGTACGGGACGGAAGGGATGATCCGGCGTAACGAGGAGCTTCTAGCGGCGATCCGCTTGCGCGACGGCGGGCGGGCCCAAGCGATCATCAGCAATTCCATCAAAGCGACGATCAGCGGTGATACGCAGATCTACGATCCGGTTTCGTTATGATCCCCACCTGTCTGCAAGTAGGAATGGCGGCGGTGTCGGACGGGCGGTTGCACCTTTCCGCTTTCACTGCTATGGTTGACATGCCATGTACATCCGCACCGAACAAAAGGAAACCGACGAGCTCTTCGTAACGCCGTTGCTGCAGCAGACCGCCTTCTGGTCTTCGGTGAAGAGGAACCTCGGCTTTTCCGCTCTTGCGTTCGATATCGCCGTCCGGGAAAAAGAACTGAGGAGAGATCGTCCTTCGTCTTCGTATGTGCTGGACGACGTTCTGGTCCTGACCCGCAAGATCAACCGCGAAGAATCGATAGCCTATGTTCCCTATGGTCCGCTTCTTGCTCCCGACGAAGACTTGCAGGGCGATTTCATGGAATCGCTTTCCGAGCAGTTGCGAGAGAAGCTCCCTTCCGACTGCATCCTGATCCGGTACGACCTGCCCTGGCAGGCGGGATGGGACGACGATGTCAGCGCGGACTTGCGCGAACTGCGCCTGAACTGGGGGACGGTCAACCACAATATCCGTTCTTCCCGCTCACCTCAGTTGCCGACCCATACCACGTTCGTCAGCCTCGATGGGTCGGAGGAGGATATCCTTTCCAGAATGAAAGGGAAGACCCGCTACAACATTCGCCTTGCACAGCGCAAGGGTGTCCACGTGATCCGCGGGACAGAGCAGGATCTTCCTGTCTTCCTTTCTTTATATAGGCAGACGGCCCGGCGCAACGGGATTCTGGAGCATGGCCGGGATTCGTTCGAGGCGATGTTCCGTTCTCCGGAAAAGGACGCCCGTTTCGAACTGCTGATCGCTTCGCTGGACGGCGTGCCGCTTTCCGCGATGTTCCTGACGATCAGCGATGACCGTGCGACATACCTGTACGGCGCTTCATCGGACATGATGCGCGAGTCGATGTCGACCTACGCGCTGCAGTTCGCCGCGATGCTCCGCGCCAAGGAACTGGGAGCGAGGACCTACGACCTATTCGGCATCGCCCCGCCGAACCAGCGGCACCATCCGCTGTCGGGTCTGTCCCGTTTCAAGCTCGGATTCGGCGGCGAATTGATCGAACGGATGGGGTGCTGGGACTATCCTCTGGATTCCGTGAAATGCGAAGGGTTCTTTGTCGAAGAAGCTACCTGGCGCGGCTACCACGTCTGATGTCCATCGTGGCCACATCCGTGGTTCGGCCGGAGCATGGGTGTTCCCTGTTCGCTACTAGAAATAAACATTGAGCAACTTGGGAATGGACAAAAAAACACCTGTCCAAAATGGACAGGTGTCTGAGTCGAGCGAGAGACGGGACTTGAACCCGCGACATCCACCTTGGCAAGGTGGAGCTCTACCACTGAGCTACTCTCGCAGAAGTGACCGACCTGCGGCTTGGATTCAAGGGCTAGTGCGAGAGAGGGGACTTGAACCCCTACACCGTTGAGGTACTAGAACCTAAATCTAGCGTGTCTGCCAATTTCACCACTCTCGCGGTGCATGTCGTTACGTCAAAGTACCGACAAGAAATATGAGCCGCAAAGGGATCGAACCTTTGACCCGCAGATTAAGAGTCTGCTGCTCTACCAGCTGAGCTAGCGGCCCAAGACAAAATCATTCGTAATGTAAAAAACCAAACCGCATTTGCGCCCGGCAGGATTCGAACCTGCGACCTACGGATTCGAAGTCCGGCGCTCTATCCAGCTGAGCTACGAGCGCATGCCATTCACCCATTTTCCCGGATTAAAGGAATAGGGTGGAAGAAGGGACTCGAACCCTCAACAACCAGGACCACAACCTGGGGCTCTACCATTGAACTACTTCCACCATGAAGCTGATGCTTGGCTGCTCACCAGTGCGATTCAACGTGCCATAATATGCCCTAAACGTTCTCTTTTGTCAACTCCGGCAATCAAAAAAACTGAAAAAAAGCCATGCCGGAAAGTATTTGTTTACCTAAGAGAAAATTACAACCCCTTGAGCCTTCGACCACCACAGATGAAAACTCAACGAGTCTTTTTTTCCGTTTCCTTCCATGCCCTGGCCCCTCGTTCGGATTGTGCGGAGTTCGTTTTCCGGCGCGGATTCGCCGTCTTTGTTTCTGCGTGTCCGTCCTCGTCCGCGATGATCGCCCTGACGATGACGATCCGATGCTTCCATCTGAGCGTACGGTCGGCGAGCAGGGGAGCGAGTTCTTCGACCAGCCGATCGGTCTCCACGACTTCTCCGGAGCGTCGTAATGCCGGAGCATACGATTTTGCGATCCATCTTTCGATATCCTGCTCGGTAATGACACGCAGTTCCGCATCATCTTCAGCCTGCGCCTCGACAATGAACCCCGCTTCTTCGAATGCCGTCCGCAGATCGGATTCCGACCAGCACGTCAGCGGATTGGATGTATCGGAATAGATGGCGTCTTCGGCTTTGCTCAGCAAAGCGAAGAGGCGTTGGTGGCTTCCATCGATAAAATGCGAGAGGCGAGAACCTCCCGACGGGACGGTCTCCGCGATCGAGATCGTTCCATGTGGCGCGAGCCGTTCCTTGAGCAGCGGGATTACCGCTTTGTCGATCGGGAGTCGTGACAGCAGGTTCCTGCCCACGATCGCTTCGAACACCAGCCCCGTCTCAAGTCGGGGAAGCACATCGATCGCCTCGCCTTGATACAGCTGCGGCTGCATCAGAGCGTCGAGCGTATCGGCGTAATGGCGCAGATGATCGTACTGCTCCTTCGTTTTCGCAAGGCCGACGGCCAGCCCTTCCGGCGTCTGCCGGAACGCCTCCCAAAGCAACAGCCCATGTCCGGCGTTGATGACCAGCACCCGGCTGTGTCTGGCAAGCGACAGGTTCCCATATAGTTTGTCACGAAGGCGCTGGAGCAGTTCGCCACGTTCGCTGGTCGTCCGCTGGATCCACTGCATCCGCTTCTTGTCTTCGGGGGAATAGGTGAGGTTTTCGGGAAACGCGTCAGGGGAAGCCGACTCGAGCTGTGCTTCCCGGCGGCGCAGTACATCGTCATGGACCTTCGCTTCATAGCCGAGTGAGCCCGGCTGATAGAAGACCTTGCCCTGCAACCCGGAGGGCAGATACTGCTGTGCGACCCAGTGGTCCTTGTACGCATGGGGATACAGGTATCCTTCGCCATGGCCGAATCCCTTGGCGTCCCTGTTCCCGTCCTTCAGATGGTTCGGAACTTCCGCCTTCGCCTCTTCCTCGACCGCATGCAACGCATCGAAGAAGCCAAGCGCGCTATTCGATTTCGGCGCGGTGGCAAGATACAGAGCGGCATGGGTCAGATGGAATCTGCCCTCGGGCAATCCGATCCGTTCGAACGCCGCCGCATCCGCTTCCACGACGGCTATGGCCATCGGATCGGCAAGACCGACATCCTCGCATGCGCTGATCATCATCCGTCGAAATATGAAACGGGGCTCCTCGCCCGCATGGACCATTCTTGCGAGCCAATAGAGCGCCGCGTCGGGATCTGAGCCGCGCAGACTCTTGATGAATGCGCTGATGACATCGAAGTGGTAGTCCCCCTCCTTATCGTAGAGGACCACTTTGCGCTGGATACTTTCTTCGGCGGCTGCCTTGCTGATATATATCTTGGTACCCGCCGGCGGGGGAAACGCATCGGATGAAGTTTCGACGGCGAGTTGCAGTGCGTTGAGCAGCGACCTTGCGTCACCGTTTGCGATATCCACCAGATGCTCCAGCGCCCCGTCTTCGAACGTGACGGAAAAATTTCCGTAGCCCCGTTCCTTGTCGGCGAGCGCCTGGCGGGCGATGTTCATCAGATCCGTATCCGTCAACGGCAGCAACTGGAAAATCCGTGAGCGACTGACCAGAGCGGCGTTGACTTCGAAGTAGGGGTTTTCGGTCGTGGCACCGATGAGGATGCAGGTTCCGTTCTCCACCCATGGAAGCAGGGCGTCCTGCTGGCTTTTGTTCCATCGGTGCACCTCGTCGACGAACAGGATCGTCCGCTGGTTCCAATGGTCGAGCCGGCTCTTCGCCTGGTCGATTTCATAGCGAAGTTCCTTGACGCCGCTCAGTACTGCGTTGAGCGTGGCAAAATAGCTCTTCGTCGTGTTTGCGATGACCCGGGCAAGCGTCGTCTTTCCTGTTCCGGGGGGACCGTAGAATATCACGGACGAAAGCTGGTCCGCCTGGATAGCCCGGCGAAGCAAGCGGCCTTTCCCGATGATGTGTTCCTGGCCGATGTATTCGTCGAGCGATCTCGGTCGCATCCTGTATGCCAAGGGCTGATTCTCGGTTCCGTGTTCGTGTGTCGCTTGTTCAAAAAGGTCCATGACGGGATTATAGCCGAAGCTTCGGACGGGTGCAATCTATCTGCATGGAACGATGCCTTCGGCCAATGGGCTCCCCGTGCCTGGCGCACATCTTCATGGCTGTGCCGGAATCGTGAACACCTGGGCGATGAGACTGTCGTCCTGCGGTCTGGGCGTCGTCCTGATCGCGTCCTCTTCGATCGCCATCTGGGTGAAGAACATGTCGCTGATCAGCGTCGCGACATGGCTTGCGATATTCCCGCCGATTTGCGCCGGTACCGGCTTGCCCGAATACGGCGAAAGATTCATCTGCGCCTTGCGCCAGATATCGTATTTCTCCACGATTCTGTTCCATTGCTCATCGATGCTGCTTCCGTTTTCCGGCTTTCGTGCGAACTGATCCTCCAACTCCGCGGTCAGTTCCCGCTCAAGCTGGTCCGACCATGTGTCATCCAGCAACGATGTGGCGCTGGTGGTCGAGCCGTTGACGATCGACATCGGTTCTGGAATCTCCATCGATCGCACGATCCGTCCCATCCGACTGGGGATGGTCATGGAAACCGAAGTGCAAGCTTCGTATACGGCAGCGAGCCAGCGCTGGCAATCCGTCCTGAAGCCGGGGATGATGTCCAGTTGCCCGATGACGGACTGTGCCTCCGCGGGCAGGTAAGCCGATAGATCGGCGATCCCCGCTGCGGTGACGAACATGGTCTCCGGGGCGGCGGTGCCTGCTTTCTCCAGCAGCATCCTGATCGCCGAGTCAGCCTTCGCTTGCTCTTGCGCGGAATAGGAATCTACGTTCGGATCGACATGCGCGCACGCAGGAATCGTCAGGACGAGCGACACCGCCGCCATGACGAGAATGCTGTTTCGCCGTATCGTCCGAATCAAACAGGTTGCGCACATGGCTTCAGACTATACCATCGGTGGCGGACGCGTCTACCTGATGGGTTGGAAAGTGTGGGGGAAAACTTCGTTTTTGATTGACTATTTCCTGTTCTGTGTGCACATTGTACGATGAATACTAGTTATGAGACTTCGCCGTGGCGTACGGCGCGCATGGATGCCGGACCAGCGAAGTCATTGCTTGGGAGGATCAACAATCGATGAATGAGAACATGGCAAAGATTCTTTCGACGCCGAGCGTGAGGGAACGAAGCATTTTGAAGAATGTCTATCTGTGGATGACCGCGGGGCTCGGTCTGACGGCTTTGGTCGCATGGCTCGTCGCTCGCACTCCCGCTTTGATGTCCACGCTGGTGACGAGCCAGTTCGGCATGTTGCTGATCGTCGTCGGGATGTTCGCCCTTGTGTTTTTTCTTTCGGCAAGATTACAGCAGATGAGTGTCGGCTCCGCGATCGTCGCGTTCCTCGGATACTCTGCGTTGACAGGAGTGATGCTGTCGACGATTTTCTATGCGTTCGCCATTGGCACCGTCTATCGAGCGTTCTTCACTACTGCGGTCGGTTTCGCAGGGATGAGCATCTACGGCATGACGACCAAGCGGAATTTGGATGGAATCGGCTATTATCTTGGCATGGCGCTATGGGGCATCATCATCGCCTCGTTGCTGAACTTCCTGTTCCGCAGCAGTTCGTTCGACTACATCATCTCGATCGTCGGTATCGTGGTCTTCATGGGGCTGACTGCATGGGATACCCAGAAAATCCAGCGCTTGAACGATGAATACGGCTACCGGATGACGGAGGAGGAGTACCACAAGCTCTCCATCATGGGCGCGTTGATGCTCTACCTCGATTTTCTGAACATCTTCCTCTATATCCTGAGGATCTTCGGCCGCAGGGACAACTAGGCTACCCATTGATCTTCTGGTCGCGTATGGTCGGATCGGATGAATCTACGTGAGATGTTCATGGAGCCATGGCTTCATGATGCATAGGGATCGAAAGCGTCAGGCTTTCGGTCTCTCGTCTGTTCCTACATACCTTTCAAAGCCGAATTCATGATACGTTAGACTTTCGTCGATCGGTTCGTCGAATACTCCATCTGCTTGCTTGAATCCGTTCTTCACATATGTCCGTATGGCGGGTTCGTTGATATCGACGACGAACAGACGGATATACTGGGCTTGCATTCCTTTCGCGAGTGCGATCGCATGCTCGATCATGCGCGTCGCGATCCCTCTGCGAATATATCGGACGTTTACTCCAAGGCGATCGATATAGAGGGCTTTCGCAGTTTTGTTTTCCCATGAGATATGCCGTGCTCCGTCGTTCGATCCGCAAAGTGCGAACGCACCGGCTATCGTTTCTCGTCCATCGATGGCTCTGTCGATCAGTACGTGAAGGCGTCCATGATCGATGTCTTCAGGAAAGAAGGCGCATGGATAGACTTCGTTCCAGATCGCGATTCCGGTGCTATCCATATGCTCGATGATATCGAGATAGACCGCTGTGAGTTCAGGTATATCGCTCTGTCGTGCCAGCCGGAAATCCATGGTTGGAGTATATCATGGAATCAGGCTCTGAACAGTGTTTCATGCAATGAATCGGCCGTCAGTTTCCCAGCAACGTCCTGACCAGCGGTAGCAGCGCGAGCGCGAGGTTCCGGTGGGATTGCGCGTCCATGTGCAACCGGTCGGTCGTGCTCGGGATCGCCACGGCGGAGGCGTCGAAGAACGCTGCGTGGGTTCGTTCGGCGACCTGCCGGAACAACGGCGCAAGCGCGAGGCTTTTTTCATGGCTGGTATAGTCGAAGCTGACGAACGGGCTGTCGGCGACGTCTGCGGCGATATGGATCGGTGAAACAAGCAGGATTCGGGGAACGGGATAGCCGTCTCCGTACCGATATGTCCGTACCGCGTCGACGAGCATCTCCGCGCCTCGGGCGATCAATTTGGGAGACGCGTTGAGATGTGTCTTGCAGTCGTTCGTTCCAAGGGCGATGACGACAAGGTCGAGGGGGCGATGGCTCTGTAGCGAAATCGGTAGCGCTGCCAGTCCGTTTCGATTCGGTTCTATCGGATCGTCCCAGATCGTGGTCCTGCCCCCCATTCCTTCTTCGATCACCCGATATCCCTCGAACCCCAGCTTGTCGGACAGCAGGCCCGGCCATCTGGTATGCTCGTCCCAGCGTCCGCCGTCTGGATTGCTGCCGTATGTGTTGGAATCGCCGTAACAGAGTATGCGTTTCATCAGATACCTCATCAATTGATTTTCCATGATTCTTGACGGTGGAGGGATCTTCCGTCAAGGGCCGTAGACGACGATTCCCTCGGAAAGGCCCTGTTTCAATCCTTGAAAGCTTCGTTGCGGAACCTCGAGCCTACAGTTCCTTTTCCCGACATGCGATAGGAAGTGGGCGTCGGATCCTTGGATCACCGTTTTGCCCCAGACTTCATGCTCCGTTGGAACTTTGACCGCTTCCACTGCGGAATAGGGAAGGTCAGGAAGAAACCCGAGGTTCGCCACCGCGCTGTTGGACGGCCTGTCGATATGCGCCGGGATGACCAACCCGTCCCGGCTGAGGACTTCTTCGATCAAGTCGGAGAAGCTGATTCCTGACGTACTGAACAGCGATTTCTCGAACACTCCGGTCGTTTTTCCTTCAATATCCACGATCAGCTGGTTTCCGAACAGATCAGGGCGGTTCGGGATGTCGGGAAGAAGGTATTCGATGAAGGAACTGAAATCCATGGCGTCGTCCAGATGTGCGAACAACGCCAGAACATGGACATCCTCGATGGTATTGACTTCCATTCCGTACACTCCGACAATGCCGCACAGCTCACAAGCTTCTGCGAACGCCGGGAGGTTCCTCCCGCAGTTGTGGTCGGTCAGGGCGAGGATGTCGATCTTCTGCTCCATCGCTTCCACCGCGAGCAGTGCAGGGGTAAGGTCATCGTTTCCGCACGGACTGAGACAGGAATGATTATGCAAGTCTATTCGCACGAGCATGATGGATGCCGCGGTCAGGCGTCGCCCACCAGTTTCAGCAGCTTCGCGATCTTCCACGAAGCGGTGAACTGGTCGTCGCCTGTCGCGATGATCGCAACGTGCTCTTCCTTCGCCGCGGCGGCCATGTCGTCCGGTACCGCCCTGCCGTTGCAGATCACGATCACCTTGATGCCCGCCAAGGAAGCGACTGCGACCGTGTTCTTGTGCGCCTGGATCGTGACAAGCGCGCTATCGTCCGGGGCGTTCCCCATGACATCCGAAAGCAGGTCTCCGGTATACGCTTGGGAAACGGTAGCTTCCGTATCCGAAAGAACTATGGCCTTGTAGCCTTCCTGCGATGCGATTTCTTGTATTGTAGGCATGATGCATTCTCCTTGCTTGCTTGTCGGAACCATCGGTTTCCATGGTTCCGTGTGCCGTCATTTTATGCCGTCGTCTTCCTTGACGGAGGCCTGCTGCGGCTCCAGCTTGATCGTGGAAACGACTACTGTCCCGCTTTCATCGCTTTGTATCGAGAACGAGTCGGAAACAGACTTGACGTTCGGCAATCCCATTCCCGCCCCGAAGCCTAGGGATCGTATCCATTCGTTCGCCGTGCTCCATCCTTTCGTCATGGCCTTGTCGATGTCGGGAATCCCAGGGCCACTGTCACGGCTGGTGATGACGATCGCATCGGGCGTATATTCGGCGATGATTTCCCCTCCGTCGGAATGGACGACAAGATTCATTTCCAGTTCATAGGCGGCGACCGCTGCGCGTCTGATGGTGTGGGGCGATGCGCCGCTCTTCTTCAGCCGTTTCTTGATCTGAGTGCTGGCGTAGCCGGCGTTCTCGAAATCATGCTTGAGGATCGAATAGGTCTGGACTTCTCCAGTCAGGTCATCCGAAAGCTTGACGTTGTTCGTCCGTTTTTCAAGTTCCTCGATTTCCCGGTTGATTTCGACGAGCAGCGTGCTGGTGATGTCCCTGCTGGTGATCATGCCGACAAGTTCCTTGCTTTTGTTCAATACCGGAAACCGATGGAATCTGAACCGGTCGAAGTAGCTGATGGCGAACGACACGGGCATGTCGTCCTCCAGAACGATCAGGTTGCGGGTCATGTGTTTTTCTGCAGTTTCGTTGATGTATCCGAAATCAAGTGCCTTGATGATGTCATCCATGCTGACGATGCCGAGCAACCGCCTGCCTTGGACTATCGGAACTCCTGTGATCGACTGCTCGCGCATCATGACCTGTATCTCCCGCAGCGTCGTTTTCAACGTTGCAGTCGTCAGCGCTTCGGTCATGACATCCTTGATCTTCAGCCGATAGATCAGTTCCAGAATGACCGTCGGCGAATTATATGTATTGATCGGAATTTCTTGCATGCGACCAGTATACATGTATTCGCAATCGATGTGGAAAAAAAATGGTGCCGGAGCCTGCGATTTCTGATATCTTTGGAGTATGGAAATGAAACAGTCTGTTCAGGAAGACGCGATCGCGGTTCCGGAACCTGTCGTGATAGCCGAGGAGCGTTCGTTCCTCGTGGTGGACAAGCCTGCGGGGCTGCCCACCGTTCCTTTGAAGAAAGATCCACCGGGGAAACGGACGTTGCTGGGAGATCTTGCGTCCCTGTATCCTGAGATTCTCTCGGTGCAGACCCAGCGTCCGTGGGAAGGCGGAGCGGTGCATCGCCTCGACACCGCCACCAGCGGTCTGGTAGTGGTGGCCAGAACCGCTTCGGCCTGGAGAGCGCTGTCCGCGGCGCAGCGTGCGGGACTCTATACGAAGGAGTATGCCGCCCTTTCCGCCGGTCCCCCGACGGATGGCGGCGGGTTTCGAGACGGATTCCCTCCGTTTCCGTACGATGATCCAGCGGCGCTGGGTGGATGCGCCGTGCGGATCGGCAGTCTGTTCCGCCCTTGGGGCGAAGGCCGTAAGGCGGTCAGGCCTGTCGGACGCGACGCTGCCGACACTATCCTGAAGAAGTCTTCCCCGACATGGTATGTGACGGAAGTCTGCTACGCCGGCGACGAAGCGTTTCGTGCAATTCCCTGCAAAAGGTTCGTCTGCAGATTGAGCGCCGGATTCCGGCATCAAGTGCGGTGCCACCTGGCATGGGCCGGATGGCCGTTGGCCGGAGATTCCCTGTATGGGGGCGTCGAGGCGGACCGATTGGGGTTGCGGGCGTTCGCGATCCGTTTTCCCGATCCGGACACCACTGCTTCTGTGGAATTCCGCCTTGAACGGTGACCGGAACCGAACCGTTTGCGAGCGGCACTTTGATATGAATCATAAGGAGCGATATGATGAGTGACCAACGAGAACGAAAGCTTGCGAAGCTGCTGGTCGGGTTTTCCGTCCGGCTGAAAAAAGGCGAAAACTGCCTGATCAGGGCGTGCGATGTGCCGATGTCCATGGTAGAGGAACTGGTGGCGGCGGTCTATGATGCCGGCGGTAATCCTCAAGTCCAACTGTGGAACCAACGTCTGGAACGCGCCATGGTGCAGGGTGCGACCGATGAAAGTCTGTCCGTCTGGGCGGATTGCGATTCCTATCGGATGGGGAAGATGGATGCCTATATCGGGATTACCGGAGTGGCGAATGTCCGTGAACTCGCGTCGATCCCTTCTCAGGTGGCCAAGTATTCGGCCAGATACACCGATCCCGTCCATTTCAAGATCCGGGTCCCGCATACCCGCTGGGTCGTCCTTCGCTATCCGACGGAGACGATGGCGATGCAGGCGAACATGTCCACTCGGGAGTTCGAGGACTATTTCTACAGCGTGACGACCGATGTGGACTATGAAGCGATGGGGAGGGCGATGTCCAGGGCAAAGGAGTTCCTCGATACGGTGGACCGGGTACGCATCGTCGCGCCGGGAACCGATCTGTCGTTCTCAGTCAAGGGGCTGGGATGGATTCCTTGTGCAGGGGAAGCGAATATTCCCGATGGCGAGATCTACAGCTGTCCGGTCAAGGATAGCGTCGAAGGTACGATCGCCTACAATTGCGCCAGTACGTACCACGGACACAAGTTCTCCGATATCAGGTTCAGATTTAGCCGGGGGAGGATCGTCGAAGCGCATGCCGACGACGACGCTCTGATCAACGAGATACTCGATATCGACGAAGGCGCCAGATATATTGGAGAATTCGCTTTGGGATGCAACCCGAAGATTACGTTTCCGATGGACAACATCCTGTTCGACGAGAAAATCGCCGGATCGTTCCACTTTACTCCCGGCAATTCGTACGACGACTGCGACAATGGGAACAAAAGCAGCGTCCACTGGGATCTCGTACAGATCCAGACTCCGCAGTACGGCGGCGGCGAAATCTGGATGGACGGTGAGCTTGTCCGCAAGGACGGCAAGTTCCTGCATCCGTCGTTGACCGAATTGAATTTGTTGCAATAATGTTGCAAGCTGGAAGGTTTCTGACAAGAAGGAAGAGCATCGGAACTTTCCAACATGTCGGATCGCACTTTTTCTTTGTGTGTTTATGTTTTTTTTGTTGATGACAATTTATTACATAGTAGAATGTTACTTATTTTAGGATTGTTTTTTCGAATATATTGTCGACCGCTTGACTTTTTTTTAACACTACGGTATACCATCCGCAACAACATCAAAGGCGATGTAGGAAAAACTTCCTGCATCGCCTTCTTTTTTTACCGGTGTCCGATATCGGTCGTATCCGGTTCTGTCTCGCCTGTACGAATCGTGGGGATTCGTACATCGGGACGGGAGCCGGCGAGGAAGGGGATGCTGTTGCTCTGTTCCCCAGGGGTGGGGAGTATTTCGTACAAAGGCGTGCGATTGCATCCGGCGTTGTCCGGACAATCGCACGTTTTTTATTTTAGACGGCTGGTCCGCGAAGCGACGACATCGTAGGACTGGACCGAGGGAGGAAGTAATGGAAGGACTGTATTCATCGGTAGACACAATCTGGGTGTTGCTTGGCGCCGTGCTTGTATTCTTCATGCAGGCGGGCTTCGCGATGGTGGAGACTGGATTCACCCGTGCGAAGAACGCAGGAAACATCATCATGAAGAACTTGATGGATTTCTCGCTGGGTACTCCGGTGTTCTGGTTCATCGGTTTCGGTCTGATGTTCGGCACGACGGCCGCGGGCGAGTCCCTGCCGTTCATAGGGGTACCCGATTTGTTCGTGCGGGGTGACTACAGTAGTTCGTTTCCCACCTACGCATTCCTGATTTTTCAGACAGTCTTCTGCGCTACTGCGGCGACCATCGTATCCGGTGCTATGGCGGAGCGGACGAAATTCATTTCGTATTGCATCTACAGCATGGTCATCAGCGCATTCATCTATCCGATCAGCGGCCACTGGATCTGGGGCGGTGGCTGGCTCTCCCAGCTTGGATTCCACGACTTCGCAGGTTCGACCGCGGTCCATATGGTAGGCGGTATCGCCGCCTTGGTCGGTGCCAAGTTGCTCGGACCCCGTATCGGCAAATATGGTGCGGACGGCAAGCCTCGGGCTATTCCCGGCCACAGTCTGACCCTTGGCGCGTTGGGCGTGTTCATTCTCTGGTTCTGCTGGTTCGGTTTCAACGGTGGTTCCACCGTATCGATGACCGGTGACGATACCCTTGTCGCCGCTAGCCGGATTTTCGTGACGACGAACCTCGCCGCCGCGGTAGCCGCCTGTGCGACGATGATCGTGACCTGGATCCGCTATAAGAAGCCTGACGTATCGATGACGCTCAACGGCGCTCTCGCTGGTCTGGTAGCCATCACCGCCGGCTGTGATGCTGTTTCCCCTGCAGGTTCCGCCATCATCGGCGCCATCGCAGGTATCGTGATCGTATTCGCTGTCGAGTTCTTCGACAAGGTGGCCAAGATCGACGATCCGGTCGGAGCGATCAGCGTCCACGGCGTGTGCGGCGCCCTCGGCACGTTGCTCGTCGGACTGTTCGCCGTCGACGGGGGTCTGTTCTACGGCGGTGGTTTCAAACTGCTGGGAATTCAGGCTTTGGGTGTTGTTTCCGTAATCATCTGGGTCGCCGTCACCATGACGATCATATTCTTCCTGATCAAGAAGACTGTAGGTCTTCGCGTAAGCGCCGCTGAAGAAGTCGCCGGTCTCGATATCGAGGAACACGGACTCATTTCCAGCTATGCCGACTTCATGCCAGCCGTCATTCCGCAGATCAACGGTGGAAATATTGCCGTGGCGATTCCTGAAACGAAAGATGAACCGGTTTCCGTGCACGAGGCCGTGCCTGTGAAGAAGGTTGTCACCGAAGTTCCTGCAGGTACGGTGAAGATGACTAAGGTCGTCATCATCGCCCGCCAGAGTAAGTTCGAGGAATTGAAGCATGCCATGAATCAGATCGGCATCACCGGTATCACGGTCACCAATGTCATGGGATGCGGCATGCAGAAGGGACGTTCCGAGTACTACCGCGGTGTTCCAGTCGAGATGACGCTGCTTCCGAAGATCAAGATCGAGATCATCGTCAGCAAGGTGCCCGTGCGCACGGTCATCGACACGGCGAAGCAGGTCCTGTATACCGGACATTTCGGCGACGGCAAGATAT
>Ga0172377_10000837_pt1 | contig 30069 bp, 21 predicted proteins | sample Pumphouse3metaG_FD_119749 | JGI IMG/M metagenome (GOLD analysis project Ga0172377, IMG submission 119749) | Leachate microbial communities from a municipal landfill in Southern Ontario, Canada - Pumphouse #3 metaG | ecosystem: Engineered > Solid waste > Landfill > Unclassified | place: Canada... | reverse complement strand
CGATAAAACTCATCTTCGAGTCCTATTTGACAAAACTAAATTTCAAAATGACAAAGAACGATTTGGACCTAATGGGCCAAGTTTATTTGATTATTAATAACGTCCCAATTTTAATGGGACACTAGTGTTAAAAACTAGTCACTTAAATAAGCAAAATAATACTTTACCACTTTCTTTGATAATAGTTCAATATTCAACATATCTGATGCTTTTGAGATGTCTTTTACCGTACCATCTTTGTAAATTATGTCTATACTATCATCTTCTTCATTGTACATGTTAGTTTCCATTACATCTAAGGAAATAAAATAAGAAGCGTCATTATCAGAAATTTGGAATTTCTCTTTGTAAAATTTCAATTTAGATCTTACAAGAGTTTTATCGATAGGTGAATCGGAAACAATAATTTTAAAAAGTTTCCTATTCACCATTCCTTTGCATAATTCTGAAAAAACGGGATCTGAATGGTCTTTCCAAACTTTTAAAGCTGTCCATATATCATTGTCATCCAAATTGACAAAACATTTTAATGCTTTGCCGCTATTTTCAAAATCACTACAATTAACTTCATTTTCAAGAAAGTAGGCGAGAGAAGGGGATGCAAACAATTTTTCACCTTTTTGAATAAGTTCTCGTGCTCGAGATAAAATATTAATAAGCATCTTTTCGGATGCCACTAATGTTTTGTGAAGATAAACCTGCCAATACATCAAACGACGAGACATTAGAAAATTTTCGATTGAATATATTCCTTTTGATTCTACAACGAGCTTATCATCCTTCACATTCAGCATTTTAATGATACGTGCTGATCCAATATTTCCTTCATTTACTCCTGTAAAAAAACTGTCGCGTCGTAGATAATCTAATCGATCTACATCAAGTTGTCCACTGACAAGTTGGTGCAAAAAACGTTTAGGATAATTATCAGTGAAAATAGCTATTGCTGTGTCAAGTTTACCATTTAATTCTTTATTGATTTGCTTCATAAGCAATAAAGAAAGAATTTCGTGATGTACGTTTTTCACTAAAGTATGTTCCAACAAATGAGAAAAGGGACCATGACCAACATCATGTAAAAGGATTGCAGCTAACGAACTATTGTACTCATTTTCACTAATGCTATGTCCTTTCAATCTAAGATTATTTAATGCTTCTCTCATTAAGTACATCGCACCAATAGAATGATGAAAGCGTGTGTGTTGAGCACCTGGGTATACAAAAGAAGCCAATCCTAGTTGCCGAATACGATTTAATCGTTGTAAATATGGGTGTTGGATTATCTCGTACACAAAATTACTAGGTAAATTAATGAATCCAAAGACAGGATCATTAATGATTTTCCGTTTTTGCATTTTATTTATTCTTATAAGCTACTAAAGATATTTTTCAAGCATTTGTTTCATTTTCATTTGTATTTTTTTGGCTTCAATTTGTGCAGATTCATCAAAATATTCTGATGAATCTGCATATATAATTCCTCGAGATGAATTCACTAATAGACCACAAGTCTTATTCATTCCATACTGGCATACCTCTTCCAATGATCCTCCTTGTGCACCAATTCCTGGAACTAGAAGGAAATGGTTTGGTACTATTTTTCTAACATCTTCAAATAATTCACCTTGAGTGGCACCTACCACATACATCATTTGTTCGTCTGTGGCCCAAGATTTAGAAATACGTAATACTTTTTCAAAAAGTTTTTCCCCTGTTGCATCCTCTGTTAGTTGAAAATCAATTGAACCTTTGTTGCTAGTTAATGCTAATAAAACAACCCATTTTTCGTGGTAGCCGAGAAATGGTCTAATGCTATCTTCACCCATATAAGGTGCAACAGTTAAAGCATCAACTTTCATATTATTGAAAAAAGTATGGGCATAAAGTTGACTAGTGTTACCTATATCTCCTCGTTTAGCATCGGCAATTATCAACATGTCTGGATATCGTTGTTTAATATATGCTACAGTTTTTTCGAAAGCTAACCAACCTTGTAGTCCAGAATCTTCATAAAAAGCTAAGTTTGGTTTATAAGCCACGCAATAAGGAGCAGTAGCGTTAATTATAGCTTTATTGAAATTATATATTGGATCATTTGAATCGAGTAAATGTTCGGGAACCTTCTTTATATCAGTATCTAAACCTACACATAAGAAAGATTGCTTACGCAGAATTTGATCAAAAAGTTGAGATTTATTCATATATATTGGCAATTTATACAAAAAAACTTTTATGTATATTTATTTAAAATTTATATTTCGGATTCTTTCATTCTTTCAGCATTTTCTGAAATAATCAGTTGATTAATGACAGACTGAATTTCTCCATCCATGAAGGCCGCTAAGTTATAAATTGTATAATTTATTCTATGATCTGTTATGCGTCCTTGAGGATAGTTATATGTTCTGATTTTTGCAGAACGATCACCAGTGGAAACCATTGTTTTGCGAAGTGAAGCAATGTCTCCTTGTCGTTTATTCAACTCAATATCATATAGTTTAGTACGTAACATCTGCATTGCCAACTCTCTATTTTGTAATTGAGAGCGAGCTTGTTGACAAATCACAACAATACCAGTAGGTTTGTGAGTGAGTTGAACTTTTGTTTCTACTTTATTGACATTCTGACCACCTGCACCACTTGACCTTGCAGTATGAAAATCAATATCAGCAGGATTCAGTTCTACATCAAATTCTTCAGCTTCAGGGAGTACAGCAACAGTAGCAGCAGAAGTATGAATACGCCCTTGTGTTTCAGTAGCTGGTATACGTTGTACTCGATGAACACCTGATTCATACTTTAATATTCCATACACGTCAGTACCAGTAACTGTAAAAATTATTTCTTTAAATCCGCCAGAAGTTCCTTCTGTAAAACTCGAGACTTCAGTTTTCCAACCTTTGGATTCGCAAAATTTGATATACATTTTAAAAAGATCGCCTGCAAATATGGATGCTTCATCTCCACCTGTACCTCCACGAATTTCCATTACTACATTTTTAGCATCCTCTAGATTAGCAGGAATTAACAACATTTTGATTTTTTCTTCCAAATCTTGAACTTTTGGAATATTTGAAGAAAGTTCATCATTTGCTAGTTGTCTGATCTCTGAATCAGATTCATTTTCAAGGATGTTTTTTGCATCTTTTATCGAATTAAGTACATCTATATATTCTTTTCTTGCAGTGATAATTTTTTGGAGTTCGCTATATTCTTTATTTAATTTGATATAACGATCCATATCAGCAATAATAGAGGGATCAGTGATTAAAGTACTAATCTCTTCAAATCTATGGACTAAATGTTCAGTTTTATTTAATAATATATTTTCAGTCATTTGATCAACTCGATTCTAAACAAATTCAATTTTATTTGTAGTTCTGGGTTTTAAACAGAAAGCCAATTAAAAGTTCCAAAAATTATAATTGCCCAGACTATGCCATTAATTATCCAATTTTGTCGCTTTCCATTCATATCTATGAATTGTTTATTGATAAATGTATTTACCCTTTTCGCTTTCGATAATTAGTTCTCTTTTTACGGACTTCTCAACTTGTCCAATTATTTGAGCATCAATATTAAATGAATTTGAAATTTCAATTACTCGAGTAGCAATTTCTTCAGGTAGATAAATTTCCAATCTATGACCCATATTATACACTTTGAACATTTCTTTCCAATCTGTATCTGATTGATTTTTAATAATATTAAAAAGCGGAGGTGTAGGGAATAGATTATTTTTTATTACTTTTAGTCCATCACTTAAAAAATGCAAAATTTTTGTTTGGCCTCCACCAGAACAGTGAACCATGCCGTGAATAAATGGTCTTAATTCATTCAGTATTAACGATATAACAGGTGAATAAGTGCGGGTAGGGGATAACACCAATTTTCCTGCATCAATACCCAGATTATCAATTTCGTCTGTTAGATTCAAATTACCTGAATAAACCAATTCAGACGGAATCATTGAATCATAACTTTCGGGATACTTATGAGCTAGATATTTTGCAAAAACATCGTGGCGTGCTGAAGTCAATCCATTGCTTCCCATACCACCATTATAATTATTTTCGTAAGTTGCTTTTCCAAATGATGAAAGTCCAACGATGACATCTCCAGCTTGAATATTTGCATTATCAATAACTTCTTTACGTTTCATTCTGCAAGTTACAGTACTATCTACTATAATTGTACGCACAAGATCACCAACATCTGCTGTTTCACCACCAGTTGGATAAATATGTACTCCAAGACTAGAAAGCTCTTCACATAAATCATTTGTACCATTTATAATAGCTGATATGACTTCACCTGGAATTAAATTCTTGTTTCTACCAATTGTAGAAGACAATAAAATATTGTCTGTTGCTCCAACGCATAGAAGATCGTCAATGTTCATTATTAATGCATCCTGAGCAATACCTTTCCAAACAGAAATATCGCCAGTTTCACGCCAATAAATATAAGCCAGTGAAGATTTAGTTCCAGCACCATCAGCATGCATGATATTACAATAATGTGGATCATTTGCTAAATAGTCAGGAATTATTTTACAAAATGCTTTGGGATATATTCCTTTATCGATATTTTTAATTGCATTGTGCACATCTTCTTTTGAAGCGGAAACTCCGCGTTGGTCGTATCGTTGAGTGTTCATTTAAAATTATTTTTGAAGTTGATTTCAATCTACAAAGGTAGTATTTTTAAGCTTATTATTTTCTGTTTTATCATCGTTTGTTTATTAGTAATCTAAGGTATTAAAACAATATAATTACTATTATGTTTAATATGTTGTTCCATCATTAAGAATTAAACAACTAATATGTTTTTGAATTGTATACTATCTTCTTCGCGTTTATGACAATAAAGATTATATAATACGTAAAGTTAACATTCTATTAAATAAAAAAGTGATATCTATTATTTAGATATCACTTTTTTATTTAATTCTATTGCATATTATTGATTTTCAACCCCTAATTCCTTTTCAATAACTTCTAATTCTTTAGATTTATCTACTCCCATATTACTTAAGTTATAATATACATTCCGAAGTTTCATGTAAGTAGGATTAATTTCACCTTTCTCTGCATTTCGTGCTTTTAGAAGTGCAGTATATTTTTCTAATGGAGCTAAAGATTTTTGATAAAAATCAACCGTTTTTTTGTCATTTTCCATCTGTTTTTGTCTGTCGCTTAATTTAGATGTTAATTCTTTAAGCTCTTGTGCTTGAAGAATATAATTTACTGCTATAGCTTCTAATGCTCTTTCACAATTTGGATCTTGCGCCAATGCTTTATTATATTCAATTTCAGCTGCATCAAAATTCCCTTTTTCAGCTAATAAAGCACCTTTTACACTATTTAAATCACAAGAATTTGTAGGATCATTTTTGATTGCAACATCCAAATAATCTAATGCTTTAGTATTTTCACCTCTACGAATAAATACATTTACAAGATTTGGTATAAAATATTTGCTTTTTGGAAATTTTTCAGCACCTTTATAAAGTACTTCTAAATATTTTGCAGAATCTCCTTGTTGAATATAAGTACTAGCTAATAATTCATATAAATCACTTTCAATGAATGCTGTATTTTCAATAAATGGCTCATTAATAGCACGATTTAGTAATTTTTCTGCTTTCGAATAATTTTCAGCTTGAATAGAAGTAATAATTGCATAATATTTTATAATTTGAAAAGTACTGTCTATTACAAAAGCATTAGCTTCTCCTTCATACATAGGTAAAGACGGAATATTCCAATATATCTCAAAAAAGTCGGTCGCTTTGTTATAATTTTTTTGTTCATTATAATAAACTCCTCCATTAATATAGTAAGGATGATTTGCTTTCAATATGCTTGCAACATCTTTTCTTACTTTATTTTTTACTTTACCTTTACTATCAGGTAATTGACCGAGAGAATCAGCTTTTACATATGGATAGTATGATTCCAGAAGTCCATTATACATTGCATTATCATCAGCTTTTTGACCAAGTGTTTGTTTAATTCTTTCGTCATCAAAAACTTTATTGCCGATATCACCATAGATTTTCCATGTATCAGGATCATTCATACTTTCAGGATTAGTAATCGCTCCTTTCATTAATGTACGAGCTTCATTCAAATCTTTACTATCAAGAGCTCGTTTTGCACTTTTTACAGCATTTTTTTGTGCGGAAACTGTACCTACAGATAGTAATGACAGGGCTACAGTAAAGAATAATAATTTTTTCATTTTATTCATTTTTAGTAGATTAATGTTTTAATTCTATTTTTATTGTTACAATATTCAGTATTCTTAGACATAAATTAAAGTAAAAGTTTAATTTGAATAATTGATTTGTATTTATTCATTATTAGTTTCATCTACAACATCATCATTCAAAGCAGTTGTTTCACTGTTTTCAAGTTCTTCTGAATTTACTTTACATACTGATGCAATTTCATCATTTCTCTTATCAAGATTTATCAACCTAACTCCTTGAGTTGAACGTCCCATTATGCGAATATCGGAAATTTTTACACGTATAGTAATCCCGGATTTGTTAATAATCATTAAATCATTATTTTCATTAACATTTTTAATAGTTACAAGTTTTCCGGTCTTTTCCGTTATATTAAGTGTTTTAACACCCTTTCCTCCCCTATTGGTTTTTCTGTATAGTGGTTCACCATCATCATCATTGAGATATGAACGTTTTCCATAACCATGTTCTGAAACAACTAATAAGGTATCTTTTGTGTTTGAATCAATACAAATCATGCCAACCACATAATCTTCGCCATCATTATCAAGTTTCATGCCACGAACTCCAGAAGCTGTTCTTCCCATTGCACGAACAGCAGTTTCATTAAAACGAATAGCTCTACCGTTTCTGTTGGCCATTAAAATCTCTTTCTTGCCATTTGTTAATCGAACAGATATTACTTGATCATCGTCATTAATAGTTATTGCCCTTACTCCATTTTGACGCGGATGTGAATATGCCTTAAGAAGTGTTTTTTTTATCATTCCATATTTTGTACAGAAAGTCAAAAAATGTGTATTATTATAATCTTCATCGTCTAGTTTGTTTACTCTTACAAATGCTGTGACAGAATCATCAGAATCAATATTCAACAAATTTTGGATTGCTCTTCCTTTACTGTTTTTAGTCCCCTCAGGAATATCAAACACTCTCAACCAGAAACATTTACCTTTTTGGGTAAAAAACATCATATAGTTATGATTAGTAGCCGGATAAATATATTCTACAAAATCTTCTTCACGAGTTTCAGTTCCTTTTGCTCCAATTCCACCTCTATTTTGGGAATGATATTCTGTCAATAATGTGCGTTTAATATAACCAAAGTGAGATATAGTTATAATCATTTCATCATCTGCATAGAAATCCTCAGGATCCAATTCTTCTGAAGCATAAACTATTTCTGTGCGGCGATCGTCACCATATTTCTCTCTTATTTCAATTAATTCATCTATTATGACTTTCATGCATAGTTCATCATTCGAGAGTATTTCTTTGAAATAAGCAATCTGTTTTGCAATTTCCTCATATTCAAGGTGTAGTTTATCTTGCTCTAATCCTGTTAACTGACGTAAACGCATTTCTACTATTGCACGAGATTGGATTTCAGATAATTCAAAACGCTCAATCAAACGTTGAATTGCATCTTGAGGATTACTTGAACTACGAATAATTGCAATGACCTCATCAATATTATCTGATGCAATAATCAAACCTTCCAAAATATGCGCTCTTTCTTCCGCCTTACGTAAGTCGAACTTAGTACGTCTGATTACTACCTCATGACGGTGTTCAACAAATTGTACGATAATCTGCTTTAGGTTTAGCATATAAGGTTTTCCTTTAACCAGAGCAATATTATTTGAATTGAAAGAAGATTGTAATGCTGTGAGTTTGTATAATTTATTTAAAACGATATTTGCATTTGCATCTCGTTTAACATCAACCACAATTCGCATTCCCTGACGATCTGATTCATCATTTACATTAGAAATTCCCTCTATTTTTTTATCAGTAACAAGTCTAGCAATATGTTTGATTAATTCTGCCTTGTTAACTAAATATGGAATTTCAGAAATAACTATTTTATCGTGTGATTTTTCTGTTTCAATTTCTGCTTTTCCTCGTATTATAATACGTCCCCTACCAGTTTCAAAAGAATCTTGAACACCTTTGTAACCATAAATATAACCTCCAGTCGGAAAATCAGGTCCTTTAATATATTTCATCAAACCAGGAATACCAATTTCCCGGTTGTCAATATATGCAATTATCCCATTAATGCACTCTGTAAGATTATGAGGAGCAATATTTGTTGCCATACCAACTGCAATACCAGATGAACCATTTATTAGTAAGTTAGGTATTCTAGAAGGTAATACAGAAGGTTCAGTTAAAGTATCATCAAAATTAGATGTGAAATCTACTGTATCCTTTTCTATATCTCGGAGCATCTCTTCTGCCAATCTATTCAAACGAGCCTCTGTATATCGCATAGCAGCAGGGCTATCTCCGTCCACGCTACCCATATTACCCTGCCCATCGACTAGTGTATAGCGCATTGACCAATCTTGAGCAAGCCTAACCATAGCATTATAAACCGATGAATCACCATGTGGATGGTACTTACCAAGTACTTCACCGACGATTCTTGCCGATTTCTTTGTTGGTTTATCATAAGTATTCCCCAAACCATTCATTCCGAATAATATGCGTCTATGAACGGGTTTAAATCCATCACGTACATCAGGTAGCGCTCTGGCAACAATTACAGACATCGAATAATCGATGTATGACGATTTCATTTCATCCTCAATATTTATGGGGATAATTCTATCTTCTTGATCAGTCATTTTTTGAATTTCTCGCTTTTTATAAAAATTTTATCTTTCTAACTATCAACTGATTTAACAGTCTTTTTGGGTTTGAATTAAAACGATACTAAGTTACTACTTTTTTTCGAATTTAACTAATTGAATTGGCACCAAAAAGCCCATTATAACTTGATAATATCTACAAATAATCTCTTTTATTTTAATATTCAAAAGCTCTTATAAACTAAAATAAGAGCTTCGTAAATATTCAAATAAAGAATCTAAGATTCTCTCCCGTGACAGTTTTTATATTTTTTTCCACTTCCACAAGGACAAGGCTCATTTCTTCCAACCTTTTTTTCAACACGAATAGGTTCATGTTTTTGCTGTTCTTTCTGAGGTTGACTCGCATTTCTACTCCCTAATCCAGTTCCTTCATCTTTTTGTGTACGATATTTACTAAAATCCGTTTTATGCTCAGGAGCAGCTTGACGGATATTCTCAGGATTCTGAATCGGTATCTGTCCACGCATTAAAATAGCTACTGCTTTTGTATTTACATTATTCACCATGATTTTAAACATGTTGAAGGATTCCAGTTTATATATTAATAATGGATCCTTTTGTTCATAGCTAGCATTCTGGACTGATTGTTTTAAATCATCCATTTCACGAAGATGTTCTTTCCAAGCTTCATCAATCGTAAATAACAATATAGACTTTTCAAAAGCCTTTACCAAAACCTTAGACCCTGATTCGTAAGCTTCCTTCAGATTACAAGTAACATTATAAACGCGTTTACCGTCAGTTATTGGAATAAGAATATTTTGGTATCTGGCACCTTGATTTTCATATACATCTTTTATAACCGGCTGAGCAATTTCCGCCATTTTTTCAGTCTTGCGTTTGAAACCACTAATTGCTTTTTCAAAGACCTGCTCAGCTTTAACATCAAGTTTGAAATGCTTCATTTCATCTTCTGTAAAAGGAACTTCAGCAGACATTATTCTAAAAGCATCCAATTTCAAACCTTCGTAATCATCTTCGTTCTCTTCAACAAGATTTAAAGCAGTTTCTTGTATCATTGTTACAACGTCCATCTCAATTCGTTCACCCATTAAAGCATGACGACGTCTTTTATAAATTACTTCACGTTGTGAATTCATTACGTCATCATATTCTAGTAATCTTTTACGAATTCCAAAGTTATCTTCTTCAACCTTTTTCTGAGCACGTTCAACAGATTTACTTAACATATTATGTTCCAGAACGTCACCCTCCTTGAAGCCCATTCTATCCATCAATCCTGCAATTCTTTCGGTAGCGAATAAGCGCATCAAATCATCTTCCAATGAAACAAAGAAGATTGATGAACCCGGGTCCCCCTGACGTCCGGCACGACCACGAAGCTGACGGTCAACACGACGAGATTCATGGCGTTCAGTACCAATAATAGCCAAACCACCAGCATTTTTCACTTCAGTACTTAGTTTAATGTCTGTACCACGTCCCGCCATATTTGTTGCTATGGTTACAATCCCTTTTTGTCCAGCAGTAGCCACAATTTCTGCTTCTCGCTGGTGTAACTTGGCATTTAATACATTATGTTTAATTTTTCTCATTGTAAGCATTTTGCTTAACAACTCAGAAATCTCAACTGAAGTAGTACCAACGAGAACTGGGCGACCAGCATCTACCATTTGTTGAATTTCCTCAATTACTGCATTATATTTTTCACGTTTGGTTTTATAGATACGGTCGTTCATATCATTACGAGTAATAGGCTTATTCGTAGGAATAACCACAACATCAAGCTTGTAAATATCCCAAAACTCGCCTGCTTCCGTTTCAGCTGTACCAGTCATACCTGCAAGTTTATGATACATACGAAAGTAATTTTGCAATGTGATAGTCGCAAAAGTTTGCGTTGCCGCCTCCACTTTAACATGTTCCTTAGCTTCAATAGCCTGATGCAGTCCATCTGAGTAGCGACGTCCCTCCATTATACGTCCTGTCTGCTCGTCAACAATCTTAACCTTATTATCAATGACAACATACTCATCATCTTTTTCAAATAACGTATAAGCTTTAAGTAGTTGGTTTACAGTATGAACACGTTCAGATTTGATAGCATAATTTTGAAGAAATTCATCTTTCTTTTCGAGTTTTTGTTCTTCTGTAAGATTTTCATTTTCCAATTCAGAAAGTTGAGTTCCAATATCAGGTAAGACAAAAAATTGTGGATCATCTGATTTTCCGGTAAGTAAATCAATACCTTTTTCGGTAAGTTCAACTGTATTATTCTTTTCGTCAATCACAAAATATAGAGGATCAGTAGCAATATGCATATTCCTATTTTGCTCTTGCATATATAAAGCTTCAGTTTTTAACATAGTAGCCTTCACCCCTTGTTCACTTAAATATTTGATCAAAGGTTTATTTTTTGGCATACCTTTATAAGAACGAAAAAGGGCTAAAGCTGCTTCTTCTTGATCTTTTTTATCTTCCGAATTCATTTTTTGTTTTGCATCAGCAAGATATCGAGTTGTCAAATCACGTTGCGCTTTGACAATAATTTCAACACGCGGACGATATTCATCAAAAAGTTGATCATCCCCTTTAGCTACTGGTCCACTAATTATCAATGGAGTTCGTGCATCATCAATCAATACTGAGTCGACCTCATCAACAATAGCATAGTTATGCGTACGTTGCACCAAATCTTTTGGAGAAACGGCCATATTGTCACGCAAATAATCAAAACCAAATTCATTATTTGTGCCAAATGTAATATCCGCTTCATAAGCATTCCTACGAGACTCTGAGTTTGGCTCATGTTTATCAATACAATCCACGGATAATCCATGAAACATGTAAAGTGGTCCCATCCATTCCGAGTCACGTTTTGACAGATAATCGTTCACAGTTACAACATGAACGCCATTGTGAGTCAAAGCGTTTAGAAATACAGGTAAAGTAGCCACCAAAGTTTTTCCTTCACCTGTAGCCATTTCAGCAATTTTTCCCTGATGCAATACAACACCACCAAAAAGTTGGACATCATAATGAACCATGTCCCAAACTATTTCATTTCCTCCAGCAATCCAGTGATTCAGATATACTGCTTTATCACCTTCTATATGCACAAAATCATGATTAGCTGCCAAATCTCTGTCAAAATCCGTAGCAGTAACCACAATCGTTTCATTCTCTTTAAAACGACGAGCCGTATCCTTCATTATTGAAAAGGCTTCAGGAAGAACCTCATTTAAAATTTTTTCAAGTTTTTCAGTTACATCCTTTTCCAATTTATCTACCTGATTCCAGACCTCTTCTCGTTTCTCTATTTCGAGATTTTCTATTCCAGTTTTAATTTCAAAAATCTTTTCTTTATCTTCAGCAACAAAATCCAAAATACGTTTTTCAAGTTCTTTAGTTTTAGCTCGTAAATCATCATTCGATAATTTTTCAATTATTGAATAAACGGCCTGTATTTTGTGTACTTCCGGACTGATTTCATTCAAATCTCGTTGTGCCTTATTGCCAAATAATTTCGATATAATATTATTTAATCCCATTTTGTTATTTCTTATGTGTAATTTTTAATCCTAATTAATTGATTAATTGTAATTTAATTGAGTAGTTCTTTTAGAATTTCACCTTTAGAAGCATTTGGAGCCCTAATTCTTAATCTGTAAGCAACACTTGGAGCAATCTGTGTTGCATCTATTGGCGTTGAAATTCTTTGAGGTTTAATATTATTTCCAAAAAAAATAGCAGGAGAAATCACAGCATTACTTCTTGTTTTAATATTTGTTGAACTATTATCATTAACTACCGACCATCCCGGTTGCAGTTCAACAAATAAATCTCCTGAAACACCTTTACAATAGCTATTCCTGTAATATTGAACAGTCTGATTATAAGCGCCATGAAGCATTTGATGTGAAGTAATTACATCATGAATTCCAGACGAATGAACTAAAAATTCTGCAGCAATTTGTTGAATATCGGCAAGCGGAATTTTCTTGTCTTCTATAAGATCCCTATCTAAGAAATACTGTTGGTTATAGTATTTAGTAACCCATTCTCCTTGGCCATAAACAGCCATCAAATACATGTTTAATAAAGCTCTTATTTTTTCAGGATTGAATTCACCTCCTGATAATTTTATTCCTTCAGGATAAATTTCCTGCTCATTAAAATACCCTGTAGATACTACAAAAATTAAAGTATTATCCAGACCAATCGTTTTGTCAATCGTTTCAAAAAGTTGTGCCAATTCCTGGTCCAAACGATAATAAATATCTTGGATTTCAATTGAATAATTCTTATCTAATGCATTTTCATAATTACCTGCATAAAACGTAAGTGAAAGAAAGTCAGGATAAGTTCTTGTCCCCAATTTGTTTTCAATTAAGGCATTTTCTGCCATTTTCCTGACGTCTGAATTTATAAAAGGCGACTGTTTAAGTAAATGAAAACGATTATTTTTAGTCGCACCTAATTGATGTTGAAAATCAATAATGTTACGCGTGTATGGGAATGCATCATAATTTGCAATAGGCATACTCGGCTTCCAGACAAGCGATAATCCTTTTTTGTATAGTGATTCATTGCTTCCATTATGTTTTTCCACAAATGAATACGAAGCATTGTAATATTTACTAGTTATCCATCTCCCATTATAATCATCTACCCAATAAGAACCTCTTGCAGTGTGACCTCCGGAAGAAAGAGCGGATATAGCATTTGGTGCAAACGAAAAAATATCAGAATTGTCACCTGAAGCGATACTTAACTCATCAGTTAAAGTAGAAACTATTATAGGTGATGGAGATAATTGATCATCAGCATTATTAATTGTAGATGAAATATCAGTAAATGATGATACCTCTTTGTTTTGTTTGATTAAATATTTGGAATTACCTTGAATTCCATGAAAAGTAGGATTCGTTCCGGTATAAATGGTAGTGGTAGTAGAAGCTTCATCCAAATATGGAAAATTAAACTCAACATCAGAATAAACCAATCCCTCGTTCAATAATTTTTTAAAACCCTTATCTCCAAAAGTATCCTTAAACAGTTCCAGATAATCACCACGCAATTGATCAATTGTAATGCCAATAACCAACTTGGGTGTTTGTTGAATGCTTTGAGAATGTACCGCTGCAATAGAAAAAAAAGCAAAAAGTGAAGTAAGTATCTTGATCATGTAAAAAAATAGTCTATTATAATAATGCAATAATCGTGCCGAACTTTAATGTCCCCACCCTGTTTTTATAACTTTTGGAGAAGAAAACTTTTTATTCTTCCTTTTTTCTTTTCTGAATATCCATGCGTTTATTCCCGAACGAATCCATAAACACATCGAAAATGGAATAGTTGCAAGATGTAATTGCTGAGGAATTAGAATCCAACATGCAAGGAACAATGTTAATGTTGCAAAGTTAATAAAATGATATAAATAAACCACGTTTTTGAGTGATTTTACCCAAAATAATGGAGCCGCAAAAAGTGCAAAAAAATTAAGCCAAACAAAGTTCCAGTTTGGATTAGTAGTAGGGTGAACCGAAAAATACATTAAGAAAAATATAACTAATCCTCCAACTCCAAGTATACTAAATATTATTGTATCATATATCTTTGGAATTCGTACTTTATTAAACTTAATAATCTGTATAACTGAAATTATTAAAGTGAAAATTAGCATAATCCATCCTAAAACAATCGGAGTCAGCGTAGTTTGGAAAATATTTGGCTTAGAAATGGACAAATTCTCTTCCAAAATCACATTTTGAGCCTTCACCAATGGATATTGTAAAGTGTCATGCTTAATAATAGTTGCAACTTTAAATGAGTTTTTGAGATAGACTGGTAAGAACATCTTCTCACGCACATCAATTGTCCTATCAGCTTCACTTCCAATTAATAAGTTAATTCCAAAATGAATCCAAGGAAAGTTATTTGTACATTCATCAACCAAATCTCTATAACTCTGTGATTTAGCTGTCGGTTGATAATTGATTTCTCCCTTAATATAATTCTCAATGATATCTCTTGGCCGGGTAGAGCAATTATCGTAAAAATAGTTATATCTATATTCTCTGTTTTCAGGTAATGCATTAATATACAAAGCTTCCCACATATCTTGTTTTTCAGATTGAGAGAGACTAAGTTCTTGTTCTTCAACGTTCACCCCTTTGTATTTATATTCTGCTAAAAATTCACTGTAGGTTGTTGTACCCAAAATATAATCCGTTTCTCCCCTAATAAAATGATAAATAAAATAAGGTTTTGATGAATCAAAAAAACCGTAATTAAATACTAAGTCGGTCTGCGTTGAGTCGTCGACTACATGAATTGCTGTATGACCAAAAATTGCATAAATAGCGCTTGGCCATGGGTCAGCAGTTAAAAGGCTTATTTTTGCACTGTCACTTAATTGTGTTTGAGATTGTAATGAAAAAAGAGAAAGTACAATAAGCAACAATATGACAAGAGATCTTTTCATTAGTTCACTTAAATAGTTAATTATACGACAAATTTAATTATAATCAGATAATAAGCCAAAACAGTGGGAAAGATTTTTTGAAATATAGAAAATGAAAAACAAAAAAAGGTCGACATATTAGTAGATGTCGACCTTTTTTTTACTTTTCTTAAGTCAAAAAATAACCATTATATCGTATTTTTTTTGTTGCGATTTCCATAACGGTTCATAAATTTATCCACACGTCCTGCAGTGTCTACCAGTTTAGATTTACCTGTGTAGAATGGATGTGATGCGCTGGTAATTTCAAGTTTTACCAACGGATATGTAACACCGTCAATCTCAATAGTTTCCTTTGCATTGATTGTTGAACGAGAAATAAAAACTTCTTCGTTAGACATATCCTTAAAAACTACTGGACGATAATTGGTGGGTTGAATATCCTTTTTCATTTTGTTTATTTTTTTCTAATTGATTCTATATTTTTGGTTTGCAAAGATAGAACAATCTATTAAAACAAAAAAATAAAAGCTCAATATTTTTCTTTTTTACGTTGAAAATAGTGTTATTTGTATTCAAAATTATAAAAAAATCAATGAATATAGAAATAATAACCATTGGCGATGAAATCCTGATTGGTCAGATTGTTGACACAAATTCAGCCTGGATGTCAGCTGAGCTTACCAAGAAGGGTTTTGAAGTAGTTGACATCGAATCAGTAGGAGATAATTCAACACAAATAAAAGATGCTATCACCCGAGGATTTCAACATGCAGACATTATACTTCTCACAGGTGGATTAGGTCCAACAAATGATGATATCACAAAGAAAGTCCTTTGTGAATATTTTCATTCATCAATGGTCTTTAATAATGATGTACTTAACAATATTCTTGAAGTTTTTTCAAGTCGCAATTTAGAATTGAATGAACTCACACGAAATCAAGCATTTGTGCCTGACGGCGCTCAGGTTATACAAAATAAAGTTGGTACCGCACCTATTCTTTGGTTCAATAAAGGCAAAAACAAAGTATTGGTTTCAATGCCCGGAGTCCCTTTTGAGATGAAATGGGTTATGAATACTGAGATTATTCCACGTCTGCAAAGTAAGTTTTCATTAGAACAATATTTTCAGAAATCGTTTCTGGTAGCAGGAATAACAGAATCCAAACTTGCTATGGTTTTAAAGAAATTTGAAGATGAGCTACCACCAAATTATTCACTTGCCTATCTTCCCTCTTTTGGGATGATTCGTTTGCGTTTATTTACTCGTGGCAACCAAAACTCAGAAGAGTTAGAAAGACAAGCAACTAAATTAAAACAATTTGTCAAAGAACTTATTGTTTCCGAAGATGAACTTCCACTTGAGGAATTGATAGGTAAAAGCCTACATGAGAAAGAATTAACTGTTTCAACAGCTGAAAGTTGTACCGGTGGTTTTATTGCTCATAAGATCACACTTATACCAGGATCATCCAACTATTATAAAGGCTCTATTGTGGCATATAGTAATGAAATAAAAAAGAATGTCTTAGGCGTCAAAGAAGAAACGCTAAACAAATTTGGAGCAGTGAGTCTGGAAGTAGTGCAAGAAATGGCTAAAGGAGTAACTGAATTATTCAAAACCGATTGCAGTATAGCAGTTTCTGGAATTGCAGGACCCGATGGAGGAACACCCGAAAAACCCGTTGGGTCTGTTTGGGTTTGCACTCGCATTAAGAACAAAACTGTTAGTATTCTTTATCATACAGGTCGCGCGCGAGAAGAAAATATTTCAAGAGCTACCAATATGGCATTACTCCAATTCTATAAAATGATTAAAACAATATAATCGATTTAATTGTTTATCAGATAACTAGCTCAAACTTTCTACTTAAACAAACAATTATTTTTTATTTATATGACGAAAAAGATTAGAACAGTTGCATTATTAATTGTTGTTGCAATAGCTCTCCTGTTATTAGCTGGGTATATCTATAATACATTTTTCAGAACAAATTATGTAGCAGGAAACAACACTATCGGACCATTGATAATTGGACTTTTCATAGGCGGTATTATTGCTTTTCTAATTTTTAAGCTCATTAATGCAAATAAAATTGAATCCGGAATACGTACAGAGTCACATACTGTAGTTGAAAGTATAAAACGCGTTTTCAAGATTGTTGTTGCTGAAGGTCAACTGAACGATATTTACAATTATGAGAGTACTAAAAAACTTCTCAAATTTATTCCTTCCACAAAAAAAGCATTGGTAATTATTAAAGCTAAAGTGTTGATCGGATATGATGTTGAAAAATGCAAATGGTCTATTGACGAAAACAACAATACAATAACAATACTTAGATTTCCCAAACCTGAAATTATTTCAATCGATCCTGAATTTAATTATTATTATTTTGAAGACGATCTGTTCAATTTCATAGGGAGAAAAGATTTACAACGAATTCAGGAACTTGGCAAAGAACAAGTTCGAAATGTTGCATTACGAAGTGGATTAATGAATGTTGCATCAGACCAAATGAAATTATTACTTCAGGAAGTAGTAAACATAAATCATTGGAAAATAAATAACCTTCAGTTAGTAGATTCAGCACTCAAGGAAACTCCCGATTCTCATCCTCACTCTTTTGAGTCTATAAATGTACCACAATTAGAAGATGAGAACGAAACTGAAATTATAAATAATATACAAGAATAATTGTTTTCCAAAACAAAAGAGAGAGAGTCGTAGTGACCCTCTCTCTTCGTTTTTAAGTTAAAAAATAAAATTATAAATCTCTTATCCAGATATTTCGGAATGCAACTTCAGTTCCGTGATCCTGAAGCATTATTGGTAACCTTCCATGGGCTTTATATGTTGGAAAACCAATATAAGGAGTATCACCTTTTAAAGTAAAATTATTCTGCACTAGAATACCATTTAAAACAACAGTTATCACTGCAGGTGAAATCAATTTGTCATCAGTGCCAAACACGGGAGCTTTCCAATAAATATCATAAACTTGCCATTCTCCATTTTTCGTGTAAGCATTTGCCAATGGCGCACTTTGCTTATAAATACTACCAACCATTCCATTTACATATGTTTGATTATTGTCGCCATCCAATACTTGAACTTCATAGGTTGATTGTAAAAAGATTCCGCTATTACCACGACTTTGACCGTTGAAATTTTTTGGATCCGGAGATTTAAATTCAATATGTAATTGACAATCTCCAAAAAACTCTTTCGTGTAAACTGCTCCTGAACCAGGAGCCACAACAAATTCACCGTTAGAAACTTTCCATTGAGCTGGTTTTTTATCATTTGTTTCCCATTTAGATGCATCCTTTCCGTCAAAAAGGATAATTGCATCCGAAGGTGGTTGGCCAATAGTTTTTCCGGGAATTACTTTTGGTGGTTCCGGTTTATACCATTCCGTTTCCCTAGGATCTTTATCTGCAAATATAAGTGCTATTGCAAACACAGAAATGAGTAAAGACAAAATTTTCTTTTTCATTTAAAATCTATTTAATATTATTTTAAATCCTTAATCCTTATATTTCTGAATTTCACAATTGAACCATGTCCAAGGAAACCAATATGACCGGTTTTATTGAATAACCCCGGATGTTCACGATGATCCGCTGTTCCAGTTTTAGCAGCTTCGCGAATATTGCCTTCCATAATTGTTTCCCCATTTAGTGTGACTTTTATATTATCACCATCAGCTATTACCTCTTGATAATTCCATTCACCAATTGGTTTTAAGAAACCTCTCTTAGCAGGAATAACTCCATATACTGATCCATGGTACTGATATACTTGCAGGTCTTTATAAATAGGAGATTCATTATCAAGTATTTGGAGTTCCATTCCTTGGTATGCCGCATCACCTTCCATGGGTGTGCGTATTCCTAAACCATTATTAGCTCCAGGAGTTAATTGAAATTCAAAACGAAATACAAAATTATCATATTGATCTTTTGTGTATAAATTTCCTCCAAAGTTCTGACTTGGATAGATTACTATATTTCCATCTTCCAATACATAATCTTTTGTATTTCCTGTCCAACTATACATATTAGAACCATCGAACAAAATTTTAAAACCTTCTTTTTCTTCTTTTTCTGATAATTTGAAAGGTTCAGCTTTTTTAATCTCCTTAATGAAAAGATTACGATAAGCAACTTTACTACCATGTGCTTGTAATTCAATCTGTTCAACAGGGAAAATAGGCTGACTTCTGTCCCAATAATTTTCAAGAATAACATTATCTGTTACTAATTCACCATTCAACCAAACAGACACTCTATCACCAACCATCTTAATTTTAAAGGTGTTCCACTCGCCTACTTTTTGATCAGCAACTTTTAACGGTTTACTCGGATTTGATTGATTATTATATAATCCACCTGATCCAACTTGTGCTCCTACATTTACACGAGCCGTATCCCAGATTTGAACTTGAGGCGTTCCACGAAGATAAATTCCGGCATCAGGTTCTGGACCAGTATAAAGTTTCCAATCTACCAACATCTCAAAATCACCGTATTGTTTTTCTGTACACAAATTATCGAAACCTTTTCCTGTGAAAATGATATTACCATCTTCCACTATCCAATCTATGGCAGACTGTTTATCAGCTTTAATTTGAGCAGCAGCTAAATCTTTCTTGCTCATTATTGACCTTTTAATTGGATTTTCTACTAATCCTTTCCAACCATCTAGGTTTTTGCCATTAAACATAGAAATGTAACCTCCATCTTTTGGATTCTCATTCAGATATTTAGTTATAGATTGACGTTGATAATCAGCATCAGAATTTTTTAAAGTTTTGCTTGCTTTTTCAAGAATTTCTGTTGTTTCTTTACCAGCAAAATCAGGATTATTGATAGCAAGATTCATAGCAGCCTGAGCAGCAGATTCACTAAAAGCAGGTTGACTCATAAAAGGTGCGACAAACAATAAAGACTGATACATCCCAGTATTGCCTAACAAGCTGATAATATTATTTTTTTGTTTTTCTGTTTCTGCAAAACCCATGATTTCCTGAAGATAAAGACTTTTAACTGCACCTGTTACATCTGCTTTATTAAGCAGAGAAACAATAGCATCAACTGATCTACTCTTCTCTTCTTTATTTGTACTATTTCGAAGAATATCCATTAATGAATAAATCACATTAAAAGATTTCCATGATGCAAGAGCATCAAAAGCCGCTGATTTATTTTGTCCTGTACTGTTAGCATATGTGTTCGTCAAAACATTCATAGCTTGCTGTGAACCGGTATTTGCAAGTGCTTCATAATAAAGATATTTATTTGAAGACTTGTCCATTCTTTCAGTGATCTGTCTCAATTGCTCATCTGCAGATAGAAATGACAATGCTTTATTTAGCGCCTTTTGTATAGAAGGAATATAAGCTTTATCCGATTGATCCAATAAAGTGAACAGATCAGGAAGATTTTTATCAGTTACCACAGAAGAAAGGGTTTTAGCAGCTTCATCTTTAACAGCTTTGTTTTCGGTCAATAATTGGTTATAAACCAAATTATACTGACTATCCATCTGACGATTAGCAATGAGTTGCAATGCAGCTATTTTACCTGCATCACTACTATTGTCAAAAACAGAGGCCAAAGAATAAGAAATATCACCTTTATAACTTGAAAGCGCTTCTTTTGCCAATGCTACAGTTTTGTCATCATTACTTTTCAGCAAACCGGTTAAAGCTAACATTGAATCATCTCCACCAATCATTGAAAGCGCAGTTACAGCAGCTTTCTGTACCATTCTATCTGATGAATTCAGGTAGTTTATTATTGTAGGAACAGCACTAGCGATTTTATTATTTCCTAATGAATATAAAACAGCTGTCTGAACTGCCGGTGAAGCTTTAGGTGTCAATGTTTTTTGAATAAGATCCATCTCTTTATTGCTCTTTTGAAATGAGAAAGCATTAAAGAAATTTGTCATAGTAGTCGGATCAGCAGTCTTAAGAACATTCTTTAGTAAGTTCACTTTGTTGGTATTCGGTAAAGAAAACAACAATTCATTTGCAGCGACACTCAAATCAGATTTTTTCTGTTTTGAAGCAACTGATAAAAGGTTTTTCGCTTCCTTTTCTACCAATTTTGGTTCACTACTTATCAACCTGTTTAATAGTGTAATATAAGTCTGAGTGGCATTTGATTTTCCATAAGAATAACCCACTTTTTCAGCAGCTTTACGCAAAATTTCTACAGACATTTTTGATCCTGTATTTGCCAATGCATTATAAATCACTTTTTCCAGAACCGTAGAAGAATTATTACCTAATAAATTCAACAAAACTGGTTCTGCAGAAACATAATTAGTCTGCGCAAGCGCATTCACTAATTGTATTTGGATCGTTTCATTTGAAGCATTTTTCAATCCGTTTAGTAAAGCAACGTTTGCAGCTTCTGAATCAAACTGAATTAAAGCCTGAGAAGCTGGACCTGCAAGTCGTTCATCTTTTAATAAAGTTGATAATACATCTACATTATTATCTCCACCAATCTTTTCAAGTTGACGGATAAGAGTGGCTTTTATTTCGTTATCAAACGACTGACCAAGAGCTTTTTCGTAAGTATTTGAAGCGATAGCTCGTTTTGCATCATCATTTGCAACAAAGTTAGTCCATGCACTGATTGCATAATCAACAGTTTCATTGCTTTTGTTTCCCGGAGGATTTAGCATCCCAATAAGATTCAATAAACCTTCTTCGCCGGTAGAAACCAAGTCTGTCATTAATTGATTATTCTGTTTTTGATTGTCTGCCGGAAGTTGAGCTAATACATCTGCAACAATAGTTGATTTAGATCTGCTTTGTGGCGTTTGAGCCATAACACTATCAGGAATAAAGCAGACAGTTAAAAGCAAATAACACAATATATATTTGAAATTCTTTTTCATCTTTTTCTGAATTTAACGATTAAATAGTCCAGGGTGAACGATTAGTTTGGTCGATCAAACGATTAGCTTCCATATCGTTAATAAACTCCTGTTTAACAGGATCAAAGTTCAGTGTACGATTCAAGCGTAAAGCTACAGCTCCCATATTTACAATAGTAGCAGAATGATATCCATTAATTTCGTTCAGTGCAAATTTTTGACGATTATGCACACATTCAATAAAATCAGTGTTTTGTTCCATTGGTTCTGGATACTCAGCTAGTTTCTTTTCCCAGTTTGGAATATCACAAACAAAGTTTTTATATACGTTTCCTTTTGGTCCGGCTATATATGGAGTTTCTGGTGTACCATAATCCCCACCCCATAAAATAATCTGACAGCCATCTTCATAGGTATATGTTATTGATCTCCATGTACCAACCGCATCTGGATGTTGTTGTGGTGCGTCAACTTCTACTTTAACGGGACTGGTATTGTCTTTTCCTAATAGATATTGAACGGGGTCTATATAATGCTGACCCATATCTCCTAAACCTCCTGCATCGTAATCCCAGTATCCACGGAATGTTTGATGTACTCTATGTGCATTATATGGTTTGTAAGGGGCCGGTCCTAACCATAAATCATAATCTAGTTCTTTTGGTATTGGCTCTGGTTCTAAATGATTCTTTCCTACCCAAAAGAATTTCCAGTCAAATCCTGTGTGTTTACTGATAGTTACTTTCAAAGGCCAACCAAGCATACCACTTTCAACAAGCTTTTTTAATGGTTTAACAGGTGTTCCCAGTCCATAAAATTGGTCTTGGAAACGAAACCAGGTATTTAAACGAAAAATATTTCCATGCTGCTTAACAGCTTCCATCACACGCTTACCCTCACCAATGGTTCGTGTCATAGGTTTTTCACAGAAAATATCTTTCCCTGCCTTGGCGGCTTCTTCAGCCATTATGCCATGCCAATGTGGGGGTGTTGCAATATGCACAATATCAACATCTTTGTCTAGTATCAGATCACGAAAATCATGATATAGATTGATCTTGTCTTTTACCATAGCAGCTGCCTGAGTTAAATGGTTTTTATCAACGTCGCACATTGCAACAACGCGTGTACCGTTATAACCTATATGGCCTCTACCCATACCTCCAAGACCAATGATACCTTTTGTAAGTTCGTCACTTGGTGCAATCATTCCATTCCCTAATACATTACGGGGAACTATTGTCAGAAGGGTAACCCCTCCCAAAGTTTTTAAAAATTGTCTTCTGGATGTCATGAATTAATTGATTTAAATTCGCCCAAAAATAGTGAAAATTATTCTAATTACACACATTTTTACACTTAAAATGCTCTCAATTATTTTTATTTATAAATTTGTAAATTGAGCATATATAAAATATTATTAAATTCTTCATTTTTATTTTGTGATATAAATTTTTGTAATACCTTTGAACAAAATTATATGAACAGATGTTCATGTATCAATATGACTAAAAGACAATAAGAAATGAACGTATTATCGCATAGAGAGCAATTGGAAAAAGCAGCTTATACATTGAAGGCTTTAGCAAACGAAACTCGTTTGTGTATTGTGATACAGCTATCAAAACATGATGAGAAAACTGTAACCGAATTGGTAAATGATTTAAATTGTGAACAATCATTACTCTCCCATCACCTCACCGATATGCGTGCCAAAGGGATACTTAATTGCAGAAAAAGCGGTAAAAACTGTTATTATTCAATTAAAGATGAGCGCGTAATTCAACTTTTGGAATGTATTTTAAAACAATGCTAATTCATAAAACAAATAAATAATGAAAACTTTTTTTGCAAAACATTGGTTGAAGATTGCAGGATTAATTACCGGCACTATTGGGGGCTACTTATATTATTATTTTGTGGGCTGTGTTTCTGGAACTTGTCCAATAACATCAAATCCTTACAAGATGATATTCTTTGGAGCAATTTTTGGTTATCTATTTTTTACTCTATTTGAGAAAGATCCAAAAAAGAATATTGAAAACAATACTCCTGTCGAAAAAGAGTAGTAATCAAATAATATAATCTTCGATATGAGAACAAAACTAATTTTAGCAGCAATGGCAGCGTCCATAATTTTATTCACAGCATGCAACCAGAATTACAAGAATAATTCAACTAAACAATCAAGAGAAACAGAACAAATAATTAATTCACAAAAAAACGATAACAAAATGGCAAAAACAATTCATTTAACACGAGCAGAGTTTTTAACTAAAGTCGCAAACTTCGAAAAAAGTCCCAATGAATGGGAGTATCTTGGCGATAAGCCTTGTATCATTGATTTTTATGCAGATTGGTGTGGTCCTTGTAAAATGGTGGCACCTATCTTAGAAGAACTTGCTGCCGAATATGACGGACAAATCTATATTTACAAAATTGATACGGAAGCTGAACAACAATTATCAGCCGAGTTTGGTATTCGCAGTATTCCAACAATACTCTTCTGCCCATTGGGTGAGAGTCCACAAATGGCTCAGGGTGCACTTCCTAAAGACGCACTAAAACAAGCCATCAATGAGGTGTTGTTAAAACAACCTCAAGCAGACATGAAAGAATCATAATAAATTATCGTTATGGAAAAGATGTTTTATGAGAATAAAAGCGCTTATGGTTTTGATGATACCATAAGCAGACTTTCTGACATTATAGTTAAAAGTGGCTGGAAAGTTTCATACATACATGATTTGCAGGATACAATGAGAAAAAATGGTGTTGAAGTGGCATCTGTAAAGGTAATTGAACTTTGCAATCCAAATTATTCTTATCGAATTTTATCTGATGATACCCTGCGTATTTATTCTAATATGTTACCTTGCCGGATTTCAGTATATGAAAAAGCCGATGGTAAAACTTATGTATCAAGAATGAACTTTGCTCTTATGGCAGCTCAAATAGGGGGTATAGTTCAAGAAGTTATGTCTGTTGCATATCACGATGTAGAAGGTTATATCGAACAAATAATCGAGAAATAATCTATTTACTATTATTTAATCGTAAACGGATGTGTTCAATGGGAATGCATCCGTTATTTATTTTTATATCAATGGGGTTTTCATTATATTTGCCTGATTATTAAATATCATTGTATTCATTATTCTTTAATAACTGTTTTCCATACCAAAAAATTACAGAATATGTTCAAAAAGACAAGTTTACTTTTAATGGCTGTTATGTTGGTGAGTGCAACCGCATTTTCGCAAGTCCACAGGGCTGTGAAACTGGATGACTATCCATTCGAAAAGCGTGAGATTATCAATATTCCAAATATATTGGGATATGATGTGTTGAAATGTGATTTTCATATCCATACATCCAATTCTGATGGAGATGTAACGGCTCAAACAAGGGTGCAGGAAGCATGGGAAGAAGGATTGGACGCAATTGCAATTACTGATCATATTTCCCATTCAAAAGGACAAAAAGAAGAGAATCAAGCTTATGATCGGGGAATAAATGATGCTATAAAGAAAGGAATCATATTGATAAAAGGTGGTGAGATTACTTTTGATTTAAATCCTGGACCAGGTCATGTCAATGCACTCTTTCTGCAAGATGTAAATAAATTGCAATCCAACGATTGGAGAGAAGCGCTTGAGGAGGCTAAAAAACAAGGTGCTTTCATTTTCTGGAATCACCCGGGTTGGGCTGTTGATACAATACGTTGGTATGATGAACAGACAGAAATGCTGAAAAATGGATTGATCAATGGAATAGAGATTTTTAATGAATTTGAATACTATCCCGAAGCAATGAATTGGGCTCTGCAAAAGAATCTGGCTTTTATTTCCAATACGGATGTTCATCAAGCTATCGACCGTTTATATGATTTCAGCAAGATAAAACACCGACCAATGACACTGGTCATGTCTAAAGGAAAAACGGAAGCCGCTATAAAAGAAGCTCTTTTTGCTGGAAGAACAATGATGTATGCTTATAATATTATTGCAGGAAAAGAAGAATTAGTAAAAGCGTTGTTTGACGCATCGGTAAAACAAAGTTCTCCCCAAACACTAGACACTAATACTACCCGATTTGTTTTTACGAATACCTCTGACATTGATTTTAAACTTAAGAATACGAACAACAACGGATTACCGGGAACAATTATTGTACCGGGACTAAGTTCTGTGAACGTAATTGTTAAGAATGAAAACCTTCAACCTACTGTATTCGAAGTTGAGAATGCTCTTATTAATGGGTATGATCATTTAAAGGTTACGCTTTTTAAATAAAAATTGAGATGGGTAATATAATCCCAATAACTTTAAAAGAGGGTGAATCACAACGTGATTTCACCCTCTTTATATTTGTAATATCAAAGAACAGATTCAGTATTCAATTCTAAGATCTTTATATTCAAATTTTAATAAAGCATAAACCGCCTTATTTTTTAGGCATCATAATAACAACAGTTTCATTTCCCTGCGAAAGCAATGATTTGGCAAATGCTTGGATATCTTTTGGAGTTACGCTTTGCAAAATCTCCATATAATTTGTATGAGTATCCTCATCATAAAAATATTTGCTATTGATTTGTCCCATCCAATAACCATTCTTTTTAATATTTTCGTTATAATTCTTTTTCATATATTCCAATACATAATTGAAATCTTCATCCTTCGGACCGCTTTGAGCTAACAAATTGAGTTCTTTTGAAACAATTTCATTAAGATAATTAGCTTTCTCCGGATCAGTATCGAAAGCTATCTGAAGTACAGTTTGACCTTCAGGATAACGCGAGATACTTCCAGAAGTTGAAACCCCATATGTGCCACCTTCATCTTCTCTTATCTTTTCAGTATATACAATATCGAGAATCTGATCAAACATACTCATTATAATCGTATTTTTCTGAGTTCTTTCCATCTGTCCGGTAAATGCATTAAAAACAGTTGCTTTAGGATTTTGCATTTCACGTTCAAAAGTATTGTTAATCATTCCTTTCTTTAAATCCATTGGCACCTCTACAAATTCTCCTTTTACTGCTTTTCCCGGAATAGAAGCCAAATAGTTTTCTACAATTGGTTTAACATATTCATTATCGATATTTCCAACAAAAGTAAACACAAAACTTCCCGGATTCTTAAACTGTTGTTTGTACATATCCATGATGCGGTTGTAATCAATGAGCTTCAAATCTTCAGATTTGAGTCGTTTTGCCAGCTGATTATCAACATATAATGCTTGTTCTAAAGAATCGGTGAATGCAACTTGTGGATCAGCCTCCTGGTTTTTTAAATTAACCGCGGTACGTTGTAAAAAAGAAGTGAAAGCCTCATTATCTGTTCTTGGAGAAATAAAATAAAGATAAACCAACTGAAGCATAGTCTCAAAATCTTTGATTGACGATGAGCCTCTGATATGTTGTGAAGTGAGGTTTATCTCTGGTTTTACCAACACCGTTTTATCAGCTAGTAACTTTGATAAATCAGTAGCACTGAAATTACCTACACCCCCAAGATTTATAACCTGGTTTACCATTTTGCTATTTACCGGATCTGATTTGGCATATTTTGAAGTACCACCAAACGATGATCCTATCATTATTATTTGATCATCTTTAAAGTCTGTTTTCTTTAAAATCACTTTTATCCCATTAGAAAGTGACCACACTGTGGCATCAAAATCTTCATCCGATTCAATTTTAGTAATTTTTCCGGGTGTTGGAGTTGAAGAAATGAGCGGTTCATTTATTATTTTCACTTTATATGGTTCAATTTTTTCAGATTGAACAGTTTTGATAACATTTTGCAATTCAGAACCTGTGGGATAAACAAGACCTTCTTTTTGAGGGCCGGTAATGGCTATTACCAAATTCTCATCACCAATTAAATTTTTGATCGCTTTATTTATCTCATCAACAGAAATCTGTGACGCAACAGATTGTATAAGTTTATATTCATTTTCTATTCCGAGCAAAGGCTCACCATCAATAAATACTCTGACAAATTCACTGGAATACATCGAATTGGTTTGCTTTTCGCGGTTGTTGTATAAATCTTCAAAACTTTTAATAAAGCTTGTACGAATAAGGTTGTATTCTTCAACAGTAAAACCATATTTTTTAATCCGTTCCGATTCACGAACAACAGCTGCTAATGCATCGTCAATTTTTTCTTCAGAACAACTTGCAGTAACAGTCCATGCATCTTTAGTCTTTGCAACAAAATAATCTCCGTCATAAGCCGAAGCTCTTGTGAATGGTGCATCAGGTTTTTGTAGAATCTCTTCGAAACGGATATTTAACATTGTTGCTGCAGCATTCATGATATAAGAATTAACATAACCTTGTAGCGTATTTTTAACCTCCCTGGATAAAGGGTTATGTTTATAAAACATCATTAATGAAGTGCTTCTTGCTTCAGGATCGGTTGCTATTGTTATGATTGGCTCCTTGTTATTGGGAACAGGAAAATGAATACGCTCTGCTCGAGAAGCGTTAAGAGGAATATCTGAAAACAAATCAATTATACGTTTTTCCATTGCATCCACATCAACATCTCCAACAATGATAATACCTTGAAGATCGGGACGATACCACTTTTTATAATATGAACGTATTTCTTCAGGTTTAAAATTATTGATTACATCGATACTTCCAATAGGCATTCTTTTTGCATATTTACTGCCCGGATACATTGCCGGCAACAGCTGATCCCATAGTCGTTGTTGAGCACCGCCTCGGGTACGCCATTCTTCGCGAATCACACCACGCTCACTTTCAATAGCTTCATCCTCTAATGTAATTCCAGACGACCAGTCGTAGAGAACCAACAGACATGAGTCAAGTAAATTGATATTCCCTGTTGGAACATCAGAAATGTAATAAACTGTTTCATCAAAAGAGGTATAGGCATTGATGTTTGTCCCAAACTTGATTCCGTTATTCTGAAGATAATTAAGCATAGCCTTGTCTGGAAAATGTTTTGTACCGTTGAATGCCATGTGTTCCAGAAAATGAGCAAGACCTGATTGAGAGTCCTCTTCCTGCATGGAACCAACATTTTGAGCAATATAAAAATCTGCTCTGTTTTGCGGTGTTTTATTGTAACGAATGTAATACGTGAGTCCATTGTCAAGTTTTCCTGTCCTCGCATTTGGGTCTGAAGGAAGCTTGGAGTTTTGCTGTGCAATCGCAGTAGTTGCGAAAACAATAAAGAATAGTAATATACTTTTTTTCATCTTATATGTTGATTAAATTTACTATATATTTTAAATTAAATATGCCGTCGTGAACTAATTTTCTATAGTATTATGTTTACTATGCTCAGGATAATTGACTGATATTAAAGTTCCTAAACTTATTTATTTAAATAAAAATCAAAAATAAGAAATCTTTGTTACATAATAATAAGAAAATAAAAAAAAAAGGACAGAAAACTAATCAAATGAACCTAAACCCCATGTTTTATTTGGTTCATCTCCCATTTCAAGTATCAGTCTGCCACCTTTCAACAACTCTGAAGCAGGAAAATAAAAGTTGTCCAACTGTTTACCATTTAAAACAGCATGTTGGATGTACTTGTTTTTTCTTGATACATTTTTTGCTTCGATTGTAAAACTTTTTCCTCGGCCAAAACGATCGTCCAAACCTATTTCCACCCTTTCAAATAAGGGACTTGCAATCTCAAAAACGGGGTTGACGCTGCATCCGCCATAAGTTTGAAATAAACCCAATGCAGCCATTATAAACCAAGCACTCATTTGTCCCTGATCTTCGTCGCCCAAATAAGCATTGGCAATACCAAAACCATAATACCTG
>Ga0172377_10000836_pt1 | contig 30077 bp, 19 predicted proteins | sample Pumphouse3metaG_FD_119749 | JGI IMG/M metagenome (GOLD analysis project Ga0172377, IMG submission 119749) | Leachate microbial communities from a municipal landfill in Southern Ontario, Canada - Pumphouse #3 metaG | ecosystem: Engineered > Solid waste > Landfill > Unclassified | place: Canada... | reverse complement strand
TTAATATATATGTAAATAAATTTAATAACTACATTAATGATGCAAATAACATGTTAGAACACGAAAACCAAACACATATATCTGATTATATAGAACAAACAGAAGCTTCTTTAGCTAAATTATATAATATAAAATATAATTTTGTACCAAATAAAAAAGAAATAGGTGACACAAATAATAATTTAAAAATATTATTTAAAAATTTAATAAATAAAAAAATAGTACATAATGTATATAGTAAAGAGTATGGTAAAATTCTAATGATAAATTTGTACCCTATAAATTTAAAATATTATGATGAAAATTTATTAAATATGACTTTAAAAAATATTATAACTTTACCAAAATATATAGATAGAAATAATATTAGTGATAAATATAATTTCTGGGTAAGAGGATTCTATTTTGAAATTAAATTAAAACAAGATGTTACTACTATAAGTAGTAGAATAGATTTTAAAACAATAGCACTAGAATATACTGCCAACAATTATAATAATTTTGATGAATGTTATAATAACGATCATAATTCTAATTTAATTTTACTTGATAATAAAAGAGAAGGAAATATGCATTTAACTAAATTTAATTGTTATGGAACATATCAAAGTGCATTACAAAAAGCAACAAAACAAATAGATTTATTTACACTAATAAACATTTTAATTCAAACAGCTCAATCAGTAACACCAGGAGATGTTGCAGGAAATGCTACATTAAGAGAATGTGTTATAACTGACAAAGAAAATAATGTAATTTACGACGTAGCTAAAAGAAATCATATAGAAACAAATTCAAAAATTAATATTTATGATTATTTAGCTGAACCTAGTTACAAAATGTAAAAGAAGGAGAATATATGAAAATAGAACAAATAAATAAAATAACAGAACCAGAAATTGTATTTAAAGAAGAAGCACATAAAAAATTAACTGCTTTAATGAATAATTCTTTTACAAAAGATAAAGAATTTCTTTTTATAGGTACAGTTGAATATATAAATAATAAATATTATATTACAGAATTATTTATACCACCACAAACAAGTAATTATGGAGCATATTGTGAAACAGATGATTCATATGGTGTATGGTTAATAAAAAACTTTACTCCAGAACAAAGAAAAAAAATTCGTTTTCAAGCACACTCACATGTTAATATGAACCCAAACCCATCTGCTATAGATGACATTAATTTCAAAGAAAAATGGCAACAAATTGATGACTTTTTTATTAGTTTTATTATCAACAAATCAAATAACTATACTTTAAGATTAGTTGATAAAAAGAAAGGTTTAGAGTATTCTGGTTTAACATATAAATATGAAGAAACAGCTTACCAAATTGCTATAAATAAAGAACTAGAAGAAAAACTTATAACTAAACCTGTAATCAATACTACACTAATTGAAAACACAAAAATTCCAACATATCCATCTGAAAATTATCCAACTGTATACGATGAGTTTGAAAGTTATGGAGATAAGTACTATGATTATAAAGAATATAATACTAATAATATTAAAAAGAAAAAACCTTATCCGAAAAAACATGGTTATGGAACAGGTACACATAAATGATTGATTTAACAAAACATATAGATTTCTTTGATCCTATGAAATTAGAAAAAAGAATTCATATTATAGGAGTAGGTGCTTTAGGATCTAATATAGCTACTCAATTAGCTAAATTAGGAATTAAAAAAATTGATATATGGGATTTTGATACAGTTGATTCTCATAATATAACAAATCAAGCTTTTAATGAAACTGATATAGGTTTATTTAAAGTTGATGCATTAGAAGTTCATTTAAAAGAACAAAATGAAGATATAGAAATAATAAAACACAATAAACCTTACACAGATGAATTATTAAGTGGATTTGTTTTTATGTGTGTTGATTCTATAGAAACTCGTTACAAAATTGGACTAGATAATCAATATAATAACCAAATTAAATTATTAATTGATACTAGAATTGGTCTTACAAATGGACAAGTATTCGTAATTGATTGGTCAATACCAAAAAAAATAGAAAACTATTTAAAATTATCAGATTTTAAAGATAATGAAGCTAACACAATCAAATCAGCTTGTGGAACAGAATTATCTGTATCACCTACTGTATTATGCACTACAGCTTATGCTATATCTAGTTTGATTAATTATATAAATGGTGTGCCAATAAAACAACAAATAATTTTTGATAGTTTTACTTATAAAACTAATGCAATGTAAAGGAGGTTTTATGTATACTACAATTTTAAAAGAATTAAACAAAAAAATATACAACATTAACATAACTGATTATTTTAAAAATACTACTACTGATAAAGAAAAAATATTTATAAAATATACCATTGAATCTGATCAACTTCATCCAACAACTATTAAATTAGTTGAAGATAATAAAGTTCAAATATTAAATTTTTTAACAATATATAACAAATATAAAGATATTAATAATTTTGTTGATCAAACAAAAAAGAACTTTTATACAACATTTAATATACCAAAACATTCTGGAGGCTATAGAACGATTACAGCTCCAAATGAAAGTTTAAAATTATTACAAAGAAAATGTTTAAGTTTATTACAAGATAACTTAAAAATTTTAGAAAGTAATTCAGCTTATGCTTATTCAAGAAAAAGAGACAATGTAGCAAATGCAGAGAGACATAAAAGTTCAAAATATGTTATTGCTTTAGATCTAGAAAACTTCTTTCCTAGCATATCAGCTGAAATATTAGAAAATGCTTTAAACAAAATATCAGTATTAAATGTAAATATACCTTGCATAGAAGACCTAAAAAGAGCTATAATAGACTTAGCGATATTAGATAATGAACTCCCACAAGGAACACCATTATCACCATTCTTGTCTAATATAGTAATGTTAGATTTTGATTTTAAATTAAAAAGAGCTATGGAAAACAGATCAATACCAAACTATATTTACACTAGATACGCAGATGATATTTGCTTAAGTGCAAAAAAATTATGTGATGTTTATGGTACAATAGATAAAATACAATTATTATTAAATAATTGTTATAACGAAAAATTTCAACTAAAAAAAGAAAAAACAAAAATACTAAAAAATACAAATAAACTATACATAACAGGTGTTAAATTAAATAAAGATAATAAGATAACATATGGTCATGAAAACAAAAAAAGAATGAAAAATGAAATCTATAATTTATTTATTAAAGAAAAAAATAACGAATTAACAAAAGAACAAGTTCAAGAAACATTAGGTACTTGGTCTTATATGTATAGAATAGAAAAAGGTTATGCTTTGTACATACAGACAAAATATTTAAAATTTTTCAATTCAAAAGAAAAAACCTTAATTGGTCACTTTAAATATTTATATAAATAGTCAATAACAATTGTAAAGTATTTTTTAAATTTTAGAATAATCACATACAAGACTAGAATTTAAAGTATTTTGTACCAATACAAATACATAACAAAAGTCAGGACGAGTAATTAGCACCCTTAGCTCAGCTGGCAGAGCAACTGACTCCTACAGTTACATCGTATGCAAAGGTAATGCAGGTACAACGAGTTTTCTAATAGTTCTGACAAATCAAACGCCACGACTCTGGCATAATAGTATTCAAAACAAAGTAATGAATGCGATTAGCGAAGCAAATTACGTAAAAGACGACACGAAAAAGGATACAACTACCTCATCCATCAGAGAAGAATTTGCATGCCTGAACGGAGTCAATAACAAGTTTACAATTAATAATAAAATTTTTACAGTAATTTACGCCTCTTTTTTAAACAGTTTAATGGTAACTAAAACAACAACATAGCAGGGTATTACAATCTACTGCTGTATAAGAATTTAAACCAGTAATTAAGTAAATGTAAGCATTTCGCTCCCACAGCAAATGTATAACTCAGGACTAAAAGAGTTATCCCTTTCAGATTTGATCACAAATCTGGAGATGAAATTTTGATTGACACTCCAGTCTCCAATTTATGTTGCACATAAATTAGAGACCCAGCGTGTCATCAAACATTTCATCCCATATTCTATAATCAATATTGTGTAAAAATTAATCAAAAATCTTATAGTATTTTATTTAACTTTTTTAGATTATATAACAATTATAAAAGATCCTGGATTTAAACCAGTTGAAGCAATTATAAATATATTCGAAATTAGAAAATAAACATTTTGTACTATTACAAATGTATCACTCAAGCTAGTAGCGTACGTCCCCAGGAAAGAGGAGCCGTACAATTAACACATAAAATTATGGTATGAACAGCCGCAGGTGTCACAAAGGTCACTTCGGACTGAGGGCACATTTAACTGCGTTAAATGTTCACCTCTATTCCGAAGCCACCTAATGTTCCCCCACGCGGCCAACATACAATAATTTTATATATTATAATGTATAAGATAAAAAAAAAGGAGAAAAAAAAATGTCAAGACCAAGATTAGAAATGCCATCACTAACGGAACAAAACAAAAAAAGACTGATTGAAATTAAGTTTTATTTGTTTATAAATTCTTTCAAAAATATTTTGACTGATTCAGAAAAACAAAATTATTTTCAAACTTTATGTGAATTAACAGGAACAAACAGAACTATGTTTGACTATGCTGTATCATATTATGATAAAGTAATTAGACAACCAACATTATATGAAAAAGCAGTTGCATTAAGATATTTTGATGCATCATTAACAGACATAAGAAAACATTATATGCATCCAGATACATATTACAAACATTTATGGGACTATAGAGATAAATGTGCTCACGGAGAAACAGGATTGCTAAACAAAATGGAACCAGAAATTTATAAACAAGTTGAAAATTTTATTGTAAACTATTCAAAAATAATGAGTAAACAAGCAGTATGCTTTAGGGATATGTAATTATGGAAAATACAGGACAAAATATATTCATAATTATAAACTCACCTGATAAAGATATCCAAGAATGTACAAGAGCATTTAATGAACTATGTAACAAAAGTGGAAATTATCCAGATATACTAAATTGGAATCATGTAAAATTATATAGAGAATATAAAGAAATACCTAGTGTTACATGGAAAAAATTTTTATTAAATTCTAGTGTTGTTGAATTTTATGGAGAAGAAAGACAAATATTAGCAAACTCTGAAATAAATAAACTAATATCTAATTCAGCTGATCATTCAACAGCAAACATACAAAAATTAAATTCTTTGTTAAATATGACAGAAGATAAAACAAAAACAAACACTAGAGTTATAATTTATAATTTCGTAGATTTAACAAAAGACGAAGAAAGGAATCCAAATGTCAGAACACTCAAAGGAAGTGATATCCCTAGTAGCATTTCAGACTCAATCCAAAATACCAAAAATAAAACCGATTAGAAATTTAAAAGATATTCTTATTTATCCTAGTTCACCAGAACTATTGCATAATTTAAAAGATCAAAACTTATATTTAAGATATATGACAATAAGAACTTATTTATTAAAACCATCAAATAAAATTTATGATCCAAGATTAAGAGATTATCAAAATGAAGATGTAGATATAATGCTAAAAAGACCATCAAATGGTTTATTTAATGAACAAAGATTAGGTAAAACACCTACTGTATTAGTAACATTAAAAAATATTAAAGATAGTTTAAAAGTTATAATAATAGCACCAAAATCAACACATATAGCTTGGTATGAAGAAGTTAAAAAATGGTATAATTCAAAAGTTACTGTAATAAATGGAACTAAAAAACATAGACAAGATTTATATAATCGTAATTTTGAAACATATATAATGACTTATGAAACTGCAAGTATTGATCTAAATTTATTATTAGAACAAAATTTTAATACAATAGTACTAGATGAAGCACATAGAATTCGTAATTTTAAAGGAATGAGATCAAAAACATCACCTAAATTTACAAAATCTATTATAAAATTATCATATGAATGTAAATATAAATTTGCATTAACAGGAACCCCAAGCACTAATTATGCTTGGGATATTTATCCTATACTACATTTTTTATATCCAAAATTATTTACAAGTTATTTTAATTTTTTAAATTATTATTTTTTACAAGAAGATGTTTACTTACCAAATGGAATAACCATTACTAAACCAGTGGCACCTTTAAATAAATCAAAAGAAAAAGAACTTAAACAATTTTTAGAATCTATTTCTATACAAAGAAAAAGAAAAGATCATATGATATGGTTAAAAAATATACAAACTACAAAAATTAGATTGGATATGACACCAAAACAAAAAAAATATTATAATGAATTGTTAGAAACTTTTGAATGTAAAGATTTAAATATATCTTGTGAAAATAATTTAGCTTTATTTATTCGATTAAGACAAATAGCAAATATGGGTAACAAACAATCTTATATATTAGATTATATAAAAGATTACCCAGAAAAAAGTATTATTATAGCATCAACATTTACATCAATGATAAAAGAATTACAAGAAAAAATACCTGAATCACAATTATTAATTGGTGAAACAAGCACTGATAACAGATATAAGTTACAAGAAAATTTTAACAAAGGAAATATAAAAATACTTCTTTGTAATATAACCGTAATTAAGGAGGGAATGAAATTAGAAAAATGTAACACATTGATAATAGTAGATCCCTCCTATACTTATGCTAACAACATACAATTAGAAGATCGAATAGTATTAACAAATAAAAATATAATTAATAATGATCAAATGATTATTAAATTAATTTCAAAAGATTCAATTGATGAAAACACTCAAGTTCTTTTAGGTAAGAAAAAAATATCAACTGAATTAATTAATTATTTTAAAACTAAATAACAAAAGTTATTAGTTTATATATACAATAAATATAAGGAGGAAAAAATGGAAAATGAATTTATTGTCGAAGACGCCCATCGTCAGTCCTTAAAAGTTAAAATAGGATTAACGGGTGCGACCAATACGGGCAAAACTTGGTCAGCTCTATTATTAGCTGGTGGTTTGCTTTTAAGTGAAGGTAAAACTGATCCTAAAAACAAAACAAAACCAGACTGGGACAAAGTAGTATTAATTGATACGGAAAGAAATCGATCATTAGCTTATGCTGAACTTGGTGATATAGGTAAATTTAAATATATATCTTTTAAACCACCATATTCACCAGATCGTTTATTATTAGCTTTAGCATCAGCAAAAAGATCAGGAGCTGAAGTTATTATAATCGATTCTTTCACTCATATTTGGAATGGAGAAGGTGGATTACTAGAAATAGTAAACGAAAAAACTGAAAAGAGTAAATCTGGAAATAGTTTTACAGCTTGGAATGGAAAAACTGGTGGTACTGCAGTTCAAAATAATATGGTAAACAAATTATTAGACACAGACACTCACGTTATTGTAACTTTCCGTCAAAAAATGGATTACAAAATGGAAGTAGATGCTGTAACAGGTAAAACAAAAGTTGTTAAACACGGTACTAAACCAATACAAAGAGATGATTTAGAATATGAGTTTGATATAACTTTAAAATTTAATAATTTACATCAAGGTGAAATAATTAAAAATATTATGCCTGTTCTTGGAGATAATGGTGATATTATAGAACCAGTTACAATAGAATTAGGAAAAGAAATAGGAGACTATTTTGCTAATGGAATATCACAAGAAGAAATTTTAGAATCTAAAAGATTAGCTGGAATTGAACAAATTAAAAATTTGGGTAACAAAAATCCATCTTTAATTACTTTATACAAAACAATTTATAAAGATAAAAAGATAAGTGAGTTAACACTTAAACAAACAAAAAATGTACTTGAAAAATTTAATCAAGTACTATTTGAAAGGTAGGAATAAACAATGGCAAAATTTAATCTAGATAAAGTATCCACAACAGGACAAACAAAAAAAGAAGGTATTTACAATTTAAAAATTGTAAGATGTGAAAAAATTATAGCGAGTACAGGTTCAAAAATGATTCAAATGGATTATATTGTAGAACCAGATGGTTTTAAAGTTAATTATGATAATTATCCATATGCTAAACAAGATGGATCATTAATTAACTTTGGTTTAAGTAAACTAAAATTAGTAATGAAAGCCACAGGAACTTATGTTGAAGGTGATTTTGATGACGAAATTATACCAACATTACTAAAAGATAAAGTTTTTTCAGCTGAATTATCTTTAAAAGAGGGAGATAAATATCTAAAATTAAATGATATTAATACAATTGCTCCAGCTTTAAAATTAGGACAACCAATTACTCCAGAAAGTTTTAATGATGTACCACCTACTGCAAAAGTTACAAGTACACCAATGAATACAAGTTCAGATTGTAAAGTAGAAAAAGAAATGGAAGAAGTTTTAGATACTGCAGAAATAAAAGTTACAGATAACTGGGACATTTAAATAAATTATGGCAATAAGTTTTTATGAATTATATTATCCAGAAACTGATTTTGATTATTCTGGAAATACACAAATTTGTTGCCCTTTTACTCACTCATTAAATAACGAAACATATTATGAAACAAATCCTAGTGCTGGTATTGATATCAGTAAGGGTTTGTTTCATTGTTTTACCTGCGGTCGTGGATATAACGAAATACAATTTGCTGAACAAATTTTAAACTGTGATTATGCTCATGCTAGAAAATTTGTTCAATTTTTACAAACTATTAATTATGATGATACAAAAAATTGGCAGTATGCAATTAAAAACTTTGAAGCAAATGATAGTATAAAACTATTAGTAGAAAAATTAGATATTGGAGATAATGTAATAAAAGATCTAAAACTAGGTTACACTGGAGGAGGATTAGCTATTCCAATATTTATAAATAATTATTTGTTAGATGTAGTAACATATCGTCCAAAAGAAATACCAAAATATGTGAGAAGAACAAATTCTATTTCTGGTCTAATATGCCCATTTGATATATGGACAAAAAATAAAAATGATACAATAATATGTGCAGGAGAAAAAGATATGTTAACCCTAAGAACAGTGGGTTTAAATGGGATATCAATAACTGGAGGAGAAGTAAATTCAAATATTTTATTTATAAATGAATTTAATGATAGAAACATATATATATGTTTTGACAACGATGATGCTGGCAGAAATGGAAGTATCAAATTGGCCCAAAAATTAATACCTTATTGTAAAAATGTTTATTTAACAGACATTTCAAATGTATGTATAAACAAAGGAGAAGACATTTATGATTTCTTCAGAACATATAACAGAACTAAAGAAGACTTTATAAAAATATTAAAACAATCAAAACTTATTACTAATGAATATATAAAAGAAATTATGGAAAAACAACAACCAATAATTTCTCTATATGAAGCAACTAAACCAGCTAACCTAAATAAAACAGTAAGATCAATAGTACAAGTAGTTGCCACAACAGATGCAACTTTTAAACTTCCAAAAGTAATCTTAGGAACAAAAGGAAAAACTACTAAAGAGAGTGATACTTTACTTCCTGGAGATGAAAGAGTTTGGGAATTAAATGATACTAATCTAAACGAAATATTTAATTTAATTGATTCTAATTTAAAGGAAACAACTATAGATAGTTATATAAAAACTAATTTACTAAGAATTCCACTCAAAGAATCTAGTATTAAAATTAAAAAATTAAATAATGAATCAGTTTACAAATGTGTAGTAACAGATGTTTTAAATGCAATGGACAACAGCATAATGACAGAATTTACAACATATACTATTAATAATAAATTAGAAAATGGTAAAAAATATACTATAACTTATAAACTAGTTCCAAACCCTCAAGATGGACAAAAATTAACTATGGTTATTTTAGATAGTTGTGAAACTAATAGTTTTATAGACAGTTTTAAAATTGATGACAATATTAAAAAATCTTTAAGAAAATTTCAACCAAACTTAGAACAACCTTTTGAAGAAAAGTTTACAAATACTACTCAAAGAATAAAAGGTCTTTTAAATGCTGATTATAATAACACATTAATAACTTTAATAGATTTATGGTATCATTCAGCACTACAATTTACACTAAATGATCAAGTTATAAGAGGATATTTAGATATGCTTATTATAGGTGAATCTAGAATAGGAAAATCAACTACAGTTGAAGCTTTACAAAAAGTTTATAAAGTAGGTAAAATTGTATCATTAGCAGGTAGTTCCGCTACGATTGCAGGTCTTATAGGTGGATCAAACAAAGTAAATGGATCGTACCAAACAAGAGCAGGAATTATACCACAAAATAATAAAGAGGGACTTATTTTTGAAGAACTAATTAAATGTAATTCAAATTTAATTAAAGAATTAACTGATATTAGAAGTTCAAACAAAGTTCGTATAGCTAGAGTTAATGGTAGTATAGAATTACCAGCAAATGTAAGAATGTTAACTTTAACAAACAACAAAACAATTGATGGGTATCCAAAACCTATATCAGAATATCCAAACGGTATTAAAGTAATAACTGATATTATAGGAACTTCTGAAGATATTGCTAGATATGATGCAATTGCAGTTTTTGGATTTAATGTATCTCATATAGATCCAAATTTTATACCATTAACACCATATCCTGATATTGATTATCAAAATCGTATACAATGGGTATGGTCAAGAAAAGCAGAAAATATAATAATACCAAGACCTATATGGGTGTACACAATAAATGAATGTGAAAAAATAAATAAAATTTATAATTCACATATACGTTTATTTGGTATTGAAGCTTGGAAAAAAGTTTTACGTATGGCCATTGCAATAGCTGGTTATATGTGTTCAACTGATATTACTTTTGAAAATATAATTGTTGAAAAAATTCATATTAATAAAGCTGTTGAAATTCTAGTATCATTATATGATAATGATGTGTTTAGATTTAAAGAATATGTTGAAGATGAACGTAAAACAGAAGATTTTACTGAAACAGATGTTAAAAATTTACAAGAATATTATACAAAATATTTTGAAGTAATTGATATTATAAATAAACAATCTCAAATATCTAGACAACAATTGGCTAGTATGACAAATATTGATCGAACATCATTTGATCGATGTATATATTTATTAACTAAAAGTTATTTTATAGTAAACAAAGGTTATGATGTATCACCAACTTTAAAATTTAAAAAGACTTTTAGAAAAATAGACAAAACAATTATTAATCCAAACGAATTAGGAGGTATATTAAACCTTGATAAATTGTAATTGGAAATTAATAACTATAGAAAAAGAATCTGATTTAAGTATAATTTGGAAAAAAACAAAAGAACTTAAACCAGATTTATTAACTATAGATACAGAAACTAATGGTTTACACATCATTAGAAACAAACCTTTTTATATTCCTTTCGGAGTATGTAATAGCGAAACCAAACAAGCTATTGGATTTATATTAAAAACAACAATTGATTGTTCTTTACTAAAAGATACAATTTTAAAAATTGGATTAAAAGTTAAGAAAATAATCTTTTGGAACGCAAAATTTGATTTGCATATGTTATATAATATAGGTATAAATTTAACAACTTATTCAAACATTACAGATGCTATGATCTATGCTAGATTAGCTCTAGATGCAAAAGCACCATCAGTTGGTGGGCCAGTTTTAAAATTAAAAATAATGGCTAAAAAATATATAGATCCTAGTGCAAGAACACATGAACGAGAAGTGGCCATGGAAAAAAAGAACATACTACATAAACGTAATATGTTAATAAAAGCTCAGGGTTATACAATAAAACAAATAAATGAAATTGAAAATAATAAACTTAATGAAACAGTACTACCTCCAAAAATACTAAATATATTAAATGACCCAAAAAATAACCCTAATGACTACTCAAATGTGTCTAGTAAAATACTAGAAAAATATGGTATATATGATGTTATATATACTACAGAATTGTTCTTATACTTTAGAAATATTGTTATTGAAAGAAAACAAATGGATATAGCAATAATTGAAGAAAAAAATATAAGAATCCTTTGGAATATGGAAAGACTTGGAATGAGACTAAACAAGGAATATTTAAGAGAATCTAAAGAAAATGTTAGAAACTATATTCTTGAAAAAAGAATAGAACTTAAAGAAATTGTTCATTCCGATATGTCTTGCAACCAACATGCAATGATTAAGAAGTTTATTAGTCAAACTTACCATTATGATCTTTTATGTTCTGACAATGATGCTCTATCAATATTGAATAAAGAAACACATGAAAAAGAATTAAAAAATTTGATAGACATTATATTAGAACTAAGATCTTTAGAAAAATGGTATTCTACTTATATTTGCAGATTTGAAGAAGATAACGATATAACATATACTTCTTTTAATCAAGTTGGTGCTGTTTCAGGGAGATTTTCAAGTAATTTTCAACAATTTCCTAAAGAACCAATATATAAAACTAGTGACAATACTATGTTATTTTCACCAAGAAAATTAATACAAGTAAAAAGTGAAAACTATCCCTACTTAGTATATATGGACTATAGTTCAGAAGAACTACGATTTCAAGCATTATACACAATACTAATAGGTGAACCTGATATTAATCTTTGTAGAGCGTATATACCTTACAATTGTTATCGTTTATTACAAATAACAAATGATAAAGTATTATACAACTATGAAAAAGATTTTGAACAGTATACTTGGTTTAAAAATGAAGATGATATTGAATGGCACAAAACTGATTTACATACTCACACTGCACATGAAGCTTTTCCAGAAATTAAAGAAACAGATGCTAATTTTGGACACTATAGAAAATTGGCCAAATGTACAAATTTTGCTTGTAATTATGGAGCAAATAAAAATACTTTAATTAAAAAGTTTCATTATACAGATGAAGTTGCAACTAAACTATACACAGCTTATTTAAAAACATTTAAAGGTGTAGCAGCCTATAAAAAATACGTAGACAATGTATTATATAAACAAAACTATATAACAAACTTATTTGGACGTAGATATTATAATGAACAAGCTCATAAATGTTGTAATTATTTAATACAAGGTTCAGGAGCTGATTTTCTTAAACTAAAACTTATCAAAATAGATAAATTTTTAAGAGAAAATAATTATAAATCATATCCAGTTTGTTTAATACACGATGAAATTGTTTATCAAATACACAAAGATGAACTACATATTCTACCACAGTTAAAAGAAATTATGGAATCCTTCGAAGAATCAAAAATTCCTATGATAGCTGAAATAGAAATCACTACAACTAGTTGGGATGAAAAACATGAATACAAACCTGACTAAAACAATATTAGCAATAGATCCATCTGGTAACTTTACTGAAGGAAAAGGAACAACTGGATGGTCTATTTTAAATACTAAAAATGAAATAATAGAATTTGGATCCGTAAAAGCTGAAGATTATTCAAGTAAAGAAGAATATTGGTTAAGCGTATTAACAGTAATAAATCTTCGAAAAACAGATTATGTTGTTATGGAAGACTATCTATTATACCCTAGTAAAAAATCTTGTCAATCTTACAGCAGATTAGAAACACCTAAACTAATAGGAATTATAGAATTAGTTTGTTACATGAATGAAAGAAAAATACATCTACAGAGAGCTGTTGATGTTAAATCAAGATGGAACGATCAAATTTTAGTAAACATTGGTATTGTTCAAAAAACTAAAACATATTACACAATTAATGGTGTAAAAGTATCTGATCATATTAGAGATTCGATCAGACATGGACTACATTTTATTAAATATCGTTTAGAAAAGGAGATTATATGCAACAAAACGAAATCTTAGATAATTATTTTAAACAAAATAATTTTCTAGTCACAAAAGAAAATATAAATTTATGTGACATTAAAACATTTGCTGAAATAAGAACAAATGGATTTGGGGCAAGTGATGCTAGTGTTTTATTAGAAGTAAATAAATATAAAACATTAACTGAATTAATTAAAGAAAAAGCAGAAAAAATATCTGACCCAACAATAAGTGAAAAAGCGTGCGTAAGAATGGGAAGTTCATTAGAACCTTATATTTTAACAAATACTAAACTTATATTAGATCAAATTGATCAAAAAAAATATGATATAATAAAACCAAAAAATATGTATGGAAAAGATCATTTAAATATTAATTATGATGGTGTCCTATTAGATTGGGAAAATAACATTATAACTACAATGGAAGCTAAAACAATTTCTATATATGGTGGAAAAAATTATGATTTTACTAAAAGTATAATTAATATAAATTTAAATGGATCAAACAAATTTGATTTAGGAACAGAAACTTTAAAAGAATTAACTGATAAATTTATGTTAAATTTTTACAAAAATAAAAAAATATTTAACAATACAATTGAAAAATTAAAATATTATGCTAATGAATGTGGTGTACCAATTTATTATTATCCACAAGTACAACAACAATTAATGGCTTTTGATGATACAGTTAAATATGGTTATTTAACAGCATTAAATACTAAAACTTGGTCACTACATATTTTTGTAATACCAAGAGATTTTGAAATTCAAAAAGAAATAGAACAAAAAGCAGAAGAAACTTGGAACATGATAACTGCACGAAAAAATTTAATATAAACAAAAAGGACTAATACAATTTTGTATTGGTCCTTTTTTTATGTCTTAAATTGATGTATGCACACTTATACACAAAAAATAATTAATCTTCTGTGAGAGGCATTATCTAAGTAATCTATTATGCTTAAAATTATATAATATATTGTCAACTCTATAACTAGAATTCTGAACATTAGTATTTTGCATATTCATTTCTATTCTTGATTTACCAGCTTTAGTATATAACTTATTATAAATATAACTTCTTTGAGGATAATTTTTCATATAATAATCTTTATCATATGATTCATAACTTCGAACTGATCCCATTATTCTACCAAGACCAACTCCAATATTACCTTTTTGCATTTCTTGCAAACCTTGATAACCATTAACACCTTGAGAAATAATTGGAAATTGTGTCCAACGATTATATTTAGCATTAGTAGCAACATCAGCAACAGGTTTCATTAATGGATTTAATTTATCATTAACAGCACTAATTGGATTAAGCATAGTACTCATAGCTTCTGTTAATGGATTTCCAATACTAACCAAAGAATCACCAACACGAATATCACCTTTAGCTATACGATTATTTAAATAAGTGTTTGCAGATTTATCAGTTTCTTGATCTTCACCAGTCCACATATTATTCATTATATGATACATAGGTAATACAAATGAAGCATCAGAAGACAATTCTGTAAACAATCTTGAAGCTCTAATAGGATATGATATAAATGGAACAACCAACTCACCATATCTTTCAGCTAAAGATTTATTATTATAAATAAATTGAGTATTAATAACTGTTTGTGCAGATTCACTAAGTGTATCACCAGTATCCATACCAGCTCTCATCATAGATGCTCTAAAAACCGTTTCTATATTAGAATTTAAATCAGTCCATTTTTTAATCAAATTAATTTTATATAAATTGGCCAAAAACTCACCGTTATTAACATTTACAGATTTACGTAATTTAGTTTTACGAGCATAATAATTATCTTTAATATCAGAATCTAATTCTTTAAACTCAGATTCTTTAGTATATTCTTTTAAATAATTATATTCTTCAGTTAAATTCTTAAAACTATGACCATTAATAACATTAGGATCATCTCTCATAATAAAATAATCTCTTTTTTCTTGAGCACTAATTTCAACACCTCTAGCTTCTTTATCTTTATATTGTTCAATTACTCTTTCTTTACGTTCACGTTTAACAACATTTTCACGAACTTCTTTCATATGACCAAAAGCAGCATTTGTACTAACAATACTATTTAATTCTTGATAATTAGCAAGATCTGTATCAGTTAGTTTATTAATTTTATCAATAGAATTTTGTAACGATTTAACTAAAGGCTCGTTAGTAACACCGATACCATTTATTTCATCTTGTAATATATCAATAATTTTTTCTTTATTATCTACTAAATTCTTAAATAATCCAGTATCAAAATCATAATCAGTACTACTATACAAATTTTGAAGGGCTCTACTATTTGAAATATCTTCTAATAACTCATTCATTTTATGATATTGACGAGAAGTTTCAAATAAATATCTGTTTGTTTTAGCAATATTAAAACCATTATCAGTTAAATTTTGTAAATAAGCAGCACTAACATTTTGAATAATAAAAGGAATATTAAGTAATAAAGAAGCCAATTTAATAGGACTAATAATTATATTATGAATAGTTTGTAATAATTTAGGCATTTCAACATATTGATTAGCATCGGCTAACATTTTAGCATATTGATCAGAACTAACTATAAGATAAGACTGATTATTTTTACTACCTTTTAAAAATGCATCCATTGTGGCATCATCTTTTGTATTTAATAGTCTATATTTATGTATAGGTTTATAATAAGAATGAACACCATTTTCTAAAACATCTTCAAATTCTGATTGAACATATACTAAACGTTGATCAGTATTAGATGCAAAATATTTTTTAATACCAGCAACATTATTTGTATATATTTGTTTTATATTATTAGTATAACTAGAAGCAGTAGCTACAGCTTTTGTAATACAATTATAACTAGTATGAGAACTAAAATCAACTCCTTTTACTTGCATATCTAATTGTTCTTTAAATATATCATAAATTTTTTCTAATTTTTTAAATTCAATAGGATCAACTTCTTTTAACATTTTTACATTTAGTTCATCACAATACAATTCTAATTTATTACGAGAAAGTGTACCCAAATTTTTAATTGCATTTTTATAACGAAGTTTATCATGTGGAACAATTATTTTATCATCTATACTATCAATAAAATTAAGTTTAGAATCAGAATATTCATATTTAAATATATTATCTATAAATAAATGTTTTAAACGATTTTTAACAAGTAATTGGCTTGCGTCATCCATATAACTAAGATCAATATCATTAAGCACAAAATTAGCTTCTTGTAACATTTTATCTATATCAGTAGATATTGAAAATTTACTTTCATTAATAAAATTATTAAATATAGTAACTGCACGATCTACTTTATAATTAGAATTTTTGTTCACGCCATATAATAATTCTTTAACAAATTCATCTATATTTTTAGATGTAACTTCTTCAACTCCATCAATATTAATTCTAGTACCCTTTATATTATATGAGTCAATTAAATCTTGTGCTAATTTATAAACCATGCTACCGATTTTAGTGTGTTTTATATCAGTAAAACTATAATCTTCTTTTGTGTATTCACCAACATATTTAACATCACTAAATAATGTATCATAGAATACACTTTTAATTTTTTTCCTTGCTTGAAGTTCTTGTGAATTTTTTAGTACATAAGGACTTCCATGTGTCATCATACTATAAGGACTATCACCTAATTCTTTAGCTATATTTTCATCAAGCTTAAAATTGTTTAAATCAATAGGAGATGACATTAATTCAGCATTATTAACTTTAGCAGTAACAAAAGGTTCATTAAAATTATGTAATAAACTATTTATAGACTGATAATAACTAGTTACAAGTTCATTATAAAGACTTGATGATTCTCCAGGACCAACTTCTATATGCTGACTTTTGTCAATTGCTTCAAGACCACTAAAACCAAAAAGATTATGATTTTTAAACATAGTAGTCATATTATCATTAATAGCTTGATATAATTGACTAGACAAATCATATTCAGATAAATTAGTTAAAGCACTACCATTTTTAATATCAATAAAATCAATTCGTTCTTCAATAGCATCTCTAAGACCTTTATTAAATGTAAACTTACCATTAATACTAACTCTTTTTTGATAACTTGTTTCAATTTGAGATCTTAATGTTGCTTTATATTCTGCAAAACTTTTTTTTGTAAATTTAATACCAGTTTTTTTATCTAAATATATTTTTCTATTTATAGTATCAATTATTTCATTAGCCATATCATATTGTAATTGATCACCAGCACATTGTTCTTCCACATTTTTCATAAACAAGGCAGAATCTTGTAAATCATTAAACAATTTTCTAGCTTTTAAAAATTCTGGAGTTAATTGTTCTTGATCAAAATTACCAAAAAATTTAGCTATTTCTTTTAATTTTTCATTAGAATATGCAGCACCAGTATCACCATTAAAAAGATGATAAAAATCAGAAAAAGATTCATTAGCAATAATACCTTCATTAACAATCTTACTTTTAACATAATTGTTATTCATTTTTAAATAAGCTATAGCTTGAGAGTCAAAAAGAATTGGAGAATTTTCAGAAGAACGATCAAGTAAATAAAAATATACTTTATCTTGCATAGAAGATAAATAATCTTTTATATCTTTAAATCTTTCTGCTCTTTCTTCTTCAAAATCTATTCCATCATCAACAAATGTTTTTCCTTTTTGATTTAATTTTTTTAATATTTCTTGGGTGTCTTGCTCCTTATCTATATTAGATGAACCAAGCTCATTATCAATAATTTCAGCACTACGCTTTCTATTATAATTTCTATTATAATTATATTCATCTAATTTTTGTTGTAGACGACTAAATAAAGATCTAAAATGTTCATATTTTGAACCAGCAGCATTATCTAAATAATTACCATAATAATCATAAAAATCATTAATTATATTTATAGTTAATTCATTTGTATTACACAATTGTTTGTACAATTCAAGTATATCATCTTGACTAAATTTCATAAGGTTTTTAAAATCTATTTCTAGTATATCAGCTATTTTTTTAACATCTTTAGTGCTTAATCCCATAATTTCTTTAACATTAATATTTTTTTCAGTAGTAATTTTAACATCTTTATCACCAGCAAATATATTTAAATTTCCTTTTTCACCTTTATCAGCACTAAAATTTTTAATATACTTTTGTACTAAAGTTTGTAAAATAAGTGTATCAGGAGTTGCATCATGCATTTCCTCACCATTAATAAAATACTTTGTTTGAGGAGCACCATTGTCATCAAAATAATTTCTAGTTTCATATACATATTTAACATCTTTATTTTGATATTGTTTCCAATCATCAAATATAACATCGCCACGTTTGTAAACAGTTTTAACAGACTTATATTCACCATCTAATAATTGTCGACCTAATGATTCTTCAGTAAAAGACGTCATACATTCTGTACTACTTAAATATTCAGGATGTTTAACAAATAATGCATATGAGTCCACAATATTATTATCAATAGAATTTAAAGCCTTAGATTTAACTTCAGATATTATTTTACCATTTGCATCAAATATAGATTTACCATATTTTTTTAAACTAATTAAATTTAAAAGTATATCCATATCATAATTAGCATTATGTGCAAAAAACAAAGCCTCAGGACTATCTTCAAAATATTTTAATATACTATCTATATAATCATCCATAGATAAAGTTTGAACTGTTATATCTTTACCAGGATATTTTTTAGCTAATTCATTTTTATATTTTATTGTGTTATTAGCTATAGAATTTAATTTTTTTGATGTAAAACCATTTACATTTATAGCTTCACGATCAACTTTAAAACTAGTATTACCATGATAACCATTAGTTTTTATTGCTTCAAACGATTTTGGGTCTAAAGTATAAACAAGAATATTATTACCAGATATAATTGCATGATTTAAAGGAAAAGCTTCTGCTTTATTTTTACTAGTTGTTTCAGTATCAAAAAATACAGTTTGAGTTTTTTCATTAATAATTGTTTTTTGTGCTTTTATTTCAGAACTTTTAACATCGAGTTTACCTTTTTCATTTTCAGTAAGATTTTTTTTGCATACTAATGATGATCTAGTTTTGTAACCTTTTTCTATTAAATAATTTTTGTCAGCTATTGTGTCTATTTTCTCATCAAAACCTTTTTTAATATCTGATTCTATAATATCTGAATTAATATCAATTTTATCTGTAGATATTAATTTTTTATTAAATAATTGTTTTGCTTCATCACTTAATTCAGATATATGAATATTATGTTGAGAAAAAATTAATCGAGGATCATTTGCTAAAGTACTTACACTAGTACTTTTATCGTTCATTATTTTATTAAAATTTATCATAAAATTTTCATCTAACACATTTGCAAATTCAGGTTTTAATATATACTCAACTTTTAAATTAGTATCAAGTTTAATATCAAACATATTTTTAGAAAACAATTCTTTTACAAAATTATTTTTTGAATTTAATGTACTAAGTTGTTCTAAACTATTTTCAATATTACTTAAAATTTTGGGCCAATCTTTGAAAGCAACATTAGATAAACTTATAGAATTTTTTGTTAATATATCTAGAGCTTTTTTTGTGTATATATTAACATTAAGTTCAGTTTGATTAATACCATATTGAAGAACGGACATCATTTTTCTAAAAGATAATATACCACCATTATTAAAATTTCTGCCTTTAATATCAATAGCATCAACTTTTTCTACAAACAAACCATAAACATAATCTATAATAAAATTATCAATATTAAATTTTTGACCTGTAGCCATATCTATAGTACTATTACTCATTTTATATGCATTAATTGTTTGCAAAGAATCTAAAATTTCTTTTTTACTTTTAACTAACAAACCAATTTTATTAACAAGATCTTCTTTATAAGCAATTAATTGTTCTTTATTTTTAATATGTTGACCAAGTAGATCACGATTTAATATTGCTTTTGGACTACTACCAGACCTATTAAATTTTTTATCAAAATTATTATAATTAAAATTTTCATCAGATAAAATATCGTCAACATCTTTCAATTGATTAATTCTAGTAGTTATTTGATCATCCACACCAGTTATTCTTAAAGACATATTTTTGTATTGACTATATTGATATTTATTAAAATTATCTAAAAATTTTGCATAGTCATCATCAACAAACGCACTTGTACGAGAAGGATCCATTAATTTTGTTATGTCATCTTCCATACCAATAAGTGTTTCTAATAATTCTGGTTTATCTTGTTTTACGTAATATTTTTTTTCATTAATTAATGTTTTAGCATAATCTAATTGAATATATTGTTCTAAAGTAAGATACTTAAATTCTTTGGTATTACCTTTATTAAAAGCTAATTGATAACCCTCCTCATATTTTTTATAAGAATAAAATAAATCTTCATTTTTTAAAGTAGAATTAACATTTAAAATTTTACGAACTTTTAAATTTTTTTTACCACAAAGATTAAACATTAGATCTTCTATTTCTTCAGGAGTTTTTTGCACCATTTTCGTTTTTATATTATTAGCAATTAAAGCATCAAATTCAGCTTTTGCACTGTCATGTTTTTTAATAAGATCGTTTAAAAGAATTTTACGTTTTGTCATTTCAAATTCTCGTTTTGCAAAAACCATTTCTTCTCTTAGTATACCTTTTTTTCTATAAAATTCTTCTAGACCATTTTCTTTTGCAGCAACATCAGTATCAATATAAATTTTATTAGAAGTAACAACTCTATGTTTTTTATTCCAAATTTCATTATATTCTTTTTCTGCTAATTTCTTTTTATCAGTTATAGCTTTTAAATCTTTTTCATAAGTTGGATCATTTTCATATAAAAAATTCTTTTTGTAATCACCTTTACCAAATTCAAAATAAGGACTTCTAGAAACCATAAAATCTGAACGTGCTTGATATTCTGCAATAGGATCATTATATTGTAAATAATCAGAAGAATATATATATTTAATTGTGGAATCATTTTCTTCTATACGAGTCATTAAAGGAGTATTTTTATCACTAGCAGTTTCTTGAATTTCGGTTACTATTGGTAACAATTGTTTATCAACAGTTTTATAAATATAAGCAGAAGTAGAATCTGACGTAACACTAATATGATCATCTGTTATATTTTTAGCAGCTGTAACAAATCTATGATAATATATATTTTGTTCTGCTTGTGATATACCAACAGAATTTGAAGCTTTTCTTATTGCACTTCTAAGAGAACCCCAAGCTATTGCATATTCATTAAGATTAAATTCATCGGCTTCTATATTATATTTAACCTTTGACTTTAAAAAATCAATTTCTAACTTTCTAGCGGGGTCATATATACGTGCGTTTTTATCAGTAATAATTTTTAATAAAATACTATTATTATTTGTTCGATTACGTAATATAGAAAGCTCATTATCATAACCTTTTAACACATTACAAGTTTCTTCAAAAGCATCTGCAATTTTTTTCTTTTCAAGCATCATATCTGTTTCAATTTTTCTATTAGATTTATTCACAATTGGGTCTTTACTATCTGCTAGACCATTAACTTTTTGTACAACATCTTTTAATTTAGCATTGTATTTTTTAATAGCTTCAGCATTTGAAGAAAGTTGTTTGTTTATAGATGATTTACCAATTCTTTCTGCTAATTCATTATACAATTCTTCTGTATTTTTTGTAGTTTTAGTAACAGAATCAACTAAATTTTTATTGTAGGCACTATCCAAAAGAATACTTAAAAACGCTGTATCTTGTCTAGACAATGAATAAAATGTTATACCCAACGTTTCTGCATCAGATTTTTGAATAAAAGAAAAAATAGCTAACAATTGTTTTTTAACATATTTTTGAGCAGCTTTAGAAAAATTACCTTCTGGTAAATCACCAGACAATTTGTTTGCTCTTTTTATATCTTTCATAGCTTGTTTTATATCTTCTATTGGATTTTTCAAAGATCTTTTTATTTTCTTTTCGTTAGTAACTATATCTATCTTTTCGTTTTTAATCTCATACATATTAATTTTGGAATTAATTTCTGTAACTTCTTCTGCAGAAAGATCTTTATTTTCTAGCTGTATTTTAGCTTCTTCAATTTTTTTAGTATAAGATACTTTTTGTGCTTTAAGATTTTCTGGTGTAGCTTTAGACATATCTAAAAAATCAAGATCTTCTTCTGTTAACTCTTTAGGAGATTCTAATTTACTTTTTGCATCACGAGTTTTTGTATAAAAATTTTCATAGTCACCAGTTTCTGGAGTTCTTTGTGCATATTTTAAATTATCACCCATCATAAATTTTAAAAATTTAGCTTTTGAACTATTTTGATCAGAAAGATCTGCTAACATTTTAGGGCCTAATTTATTAAAAACAGTATCACTTGACAATTTTGTCAATCTAATAATTCCAATAGGAGGAACAGATGCAGAAAAAGCAACTCCTGTTAAATAATCATCTAAATCATCTACAGTTTTTGCAAATTTATACACACTTGTTGAAACATTATCAGCAACTTCATTATTAATTGATTTAACCCATTCATCAACAACTTTTGGGTTAAGATTTAATATAGCATTTTCACCAGGTTTAGTTGTAAAACAAGCAACATATTCTCTGGTGGAAAGTTTAGTCAAATCTAAATCGCTTATATTTTGTGATATAAGTTTAACAATTTTTTCATTTTCACCATTACGTATAGCTTTAGCAAACTGATTTTTTAAATTAGATATTTTTTTAGCACTAACACTTATATTGTCCATATACCCATCTTCGGAAAATAAATGTTTTGCAAATATAGAACATACTTTAGAATCACCAGTTATTTTATCAATTTTTGCTAAACTTTCAGGATCTAATAAATTTTTAATATTATTTTTAACAATACTACCTGATTTTATTTTGACAGCACTAGCAACAAAACCTGGATCGGTTATTATATCACCAACAAAATCTAAAATAAAATTTGGGACTGTTGTTAAATCAACACCCAAGGCCTCACGAATATTTGAAGTATCCATAGCTGTTCGACCTGTAGAACTTAATCCATAGGCTTTTAATATATTATCAAACACATTTGTATCAGTAACACCAGAATAAATAGATGCACGTATGGCTTCACCACCACCTGCTATATCCATAGTTTTACCAACTGTACCCAACATATATATAGCAGATAAAGCAACTCTACCATTTTTTAAAGGAGCTAAATTATTATCAACGACATCTTTAGTAGCAAATGCTGTAGAATAATCACTAACAGCAAATCCAATACCAGCACCAACACCAGCACCTATTTTAGCTCCTAATGCACCAGCACTAGCACCACCAGCAAGGGCAGCACCAATAGCAGGAACTACAACCAATCCTGCAACTCCTCCAGTAGCAACAGTGACACCAATACCAACTAAAGAGCCTATAATTAATCCAGTATAGGCTCCTATTCCAGCTCCTTCCATTGTACCAATAATTCTACCCAAAGATTCGTTAACAAAAGTACGTTCATTTTGTTCACGATAATGTCTTCTGACTCTTATATTTAACAAAGGATCAGTAAAAGTAGTAGGTGTATTTTGAGACAAAGTTTGTTTATATAAACTTTGTTTAACAATAGCATCTATTTTTAATGTAGGAACTTTATTAGTGTATAAAGAACTAGGCATATATAATGCTTTAATTCCTGGAACTTCTGGTAGTTGATAATTATTCATAATTTACTCCTTAACTTTCACCATATAATGATTTTAAATAATCTGAACTATTAGCATTTACAATATTTGCATTAGCTTGTAAAGCAGCTTTTTGTTGATTAACTGTAGCCATATAAGATGCAGCTGCAGCATAATTTTGTGCACCAGTAGAAGCCAAAGTAGCTTGATTTGTATTTAATATGTTATACAAATTAGACATATTAGCTGTTTTCTTAGCAGCATATCCTTGATTTGCAGTTGCTTCTAAAGATCCATATTGGGATCTAATTTCTGCGACACCACTTTGAGCAGCAAACATATTAGCTAATTGTTGAGAGGCTAACTGAGCAGAAGTAGTTCCAGATTTTAAAGCTTTTGTACGAGCTTCAGCAATCTGATTTTCAAGTTCCATCTGTTTATTACCAATAGCACTATAAGCACTCATTTCTGATTGAGCCAATGATTGGTTATAAACATTTTGTTCTTGATCAATAGAATTATTCATATTTTGTAATTGTTCTTGGGCACCAACACTATTATAATCAGTCATTAGTCCAGATTTATTAGAATATGCCATTTCTTGCATTTTATCTAAATATTCTGTGCTACTAATATCTTCTGAACTTGAAGTTCCATTTATTGTACTTTGAACATCATTATCTAAATCAGCAGCATTTTTAGTTAACATAGATTGATAATGTTCTTTAATATCTTTTCCTTTTACATCTGGATTAAAATAATTTTTATTATCTAAATAACTATATATTTCTTCACTAGAATAACCTTTTTCTTCTAAATAAGCTTTAATATTTTTAATATTATTTTTTTGTTTGGCACCACCAGATTTTGCAATCTTGTCATCCCATTCTCTATCAGTCATTATTAATTACCTCCTTTTCATCAAATTTTTGAGCGTACAAACTATACCATAATTTATATGTAGATATAATATTATTTCTAAACTGTATATTGTGCATATTAACTTCTTCGTTATATTTAGTAGAATAGTTAATAGCAAAATAAATTTGTGTTGCTATTGTAAATAATTTTGCAATAGTATTAATCCAAAGCTCTAAACTATCAACATCTATAGTACCTATAGTAAAAGCAGATACAAGACAAGTTATACTAAACGATATTAAATATTTTGGAGTTAAATCTTTTATAACTTTAGGAGCAGGAGATACTTTAGCATCAATAATATTATTAGAATTAGTTTGAACATTATTAAATATCAAACTAGAAGAAACTGTAGGAAATTTTATATTTATTTTATCTATATTAGTATCAACATACTCCTTACTTAATAGTTTATCATAATAATTCATCTTAATACAGTATTTGTTATGTTTTTTTTCTTCTTCAGTACCATTTGTATAAACATCAAGATCTTTTGGTGTAACTTTTACTCTTGATCGAGCATTTCTAATTTTTTGTGTGTAACATAATCGTTTATTCTTCTTATTCTTTTCTGCACAAAATTTATCAAATATAGGAGCTACAAATCCAGAACTATAATAATCATCAATATTTTTTTTAATTAAAAGATAATTTGGGTCAGTAGTTTTATAAGAATCACTTTTTATTAACAATATTGACATAATTAAACAAATAGTACCAACATTAGTAGTAACTAAATTAACCCAAAAAGTAGATCTTGTAAAAATAGCGGTTTCAAAGCTAGCTGAAATAAATGTTGTTATTCCAATCATTGCACCACCAATTATAACCAACAACATTACTGGTACATAAACCATTTTAAACTTCATTTTTTTTAAGTCTTTCATTACTTAGCCTCGTTTTCTCTTTTTTTCCACTTCTTAAAATCAACATCTAATTTTGATTCTGAAGCATAATATTGGAACAATGGATATGTTAAAAGTAGAGATGTTGTATTACACCCAACAAAGGTCCAACAAACAATTTGTAATTTTTTTACAACTTCAGCTGCATCTTTTATAGTGTCACCAAGCATATATAATAAATATGCAAAACAACTCATTATAATAAGTTTAGGAAGACTGCTTAAAAGTGTTTTCCAAAATGAAAATTCTAAAGAAGCAACATATTCTTTAACTTTTTTTAAATTGCTTAACACAATTATTATAATACAAATGACACCACCAACACCAAGAGACCAACCAGCAGCAGTATCTGGAGGTCTAACATCGACTTCAAATGTAGTACACGCAACTATAATAGGGATAACAAGAGAAAGAATTATACTTAATAAAAAGTATATATCTCTCTTTCGTTTATTCGTTAATTTACGATTAGTACTTTCTGTATTATTCTCCATTTTCCATCACATCCTTAAGTATAGCAGCAGACTTGTTTACAATATCTGTTGCTTCTGCTGTAGACGTTTTTATTAATGTTTCTGTTTGTTCCTTAATTTCTTTTACTTCTTCAAGTTTTTCAGTAGCAACTTTAACAGCTTTATTAATAGGTGTAAAATCAACACCTGTTCCTTGTAGTTTTCCTAAAGCATTGCCAATTTTTAATTTAGTTTCACTATCAATGCTTTTGGAGTCCATAAAAACCATTGAAAATATTGATACCATAGCATTGACATTATCAGTAGTTTCAGATTGTTTTTTAATCAATTCTTCATTTTGTAATTCAGTAACTTTTAATTTTGTTTCCAAAAGTCCAGTTTTTTCTAAAAGATTACCAAATTCTTTTACATTTTTATTAGTACTATTTTTAAATATAGTTTTTGCTTTTGAATTCATAGCAGCAACACCAAGCATTGCGGAACCAGAAAGAATAGGAATTAAAGAACTTATAATACCAGCAACTGTGGGATCATTAAAAAACGCTACAATATCTATTGTAGATAAAATCATATTTTATACCTCCTATATTAAGTTGTTCTGTTCATATATATGATCAGTAACAGTTTTGTTTAATTCGTTTACCCTAGTAGTTAATTGTGAATTTTGATCACTTAAATTAGATACTAGTTCAGTTAATTGTTTCACACGTGTTTCCAATGTTCTGTTTATATAATCCCATTGGTAAATCCCATTTGCACTAATTGCAACTGGGACCATACCAGGAGAAGATACACCTTTTAATATTTTTGATGATGTTTCTTTGTCTAACAAAGATACTAATTGGGCATGTAATTTAATATTTTCTTTATGTATTAAATCATTTGGATTATATAATGAATTTAATTGTGCTTCTAAAAATGTTTTATTTAGTAAAACAGTTTGAGTTTCATCTACTAAAACATTATTCATATATAATTGAAGAGTTAATTCTTTTTTATTTTTAATTTTATTAAGAGCTAACTTTGTTATATAAAAACTTGATCCAAATATATTAGTATCTTCATTTTTTATATATGGAAGATAAAGTTCAAAAGAATTACCCATTTCTTTAATTTTTATTTTAAACATAGTTTGTGCCTCATAATTGCCAGAAACATGTATAATATCATTGAATGAGTTGATTATAAACACGTTTTGTGTTTGTATCTGATTATCTTCTATATGTATAGTATATGTTGCCATACGATTACCTCCTTATATTAATTGATTTTTCTTTATAAATTAAAGCATATGTCAATAATTCATATGTTTGTTCAGTTGTTAATTTAATAACAAAACTAGGCATTCTGCCTTTTCCACTTAAATCTATACGACATTTATGTCTACCAGATACCGAGTAACCAACGTTATTTATTTCAAAATTTATACCATAATTTGAACCTACTTCTGGTTCAGAAGTAACATGACTATAAACAATTTTACCTTGTCCATAACTATCTAAATTACCATATTCAGCCCCAAATTCGTCCGCTAAGATCGAACTAGTATCCATAGCTAATAATATAGGTTGAGAGTCTACAAAGAAGCTACAGTCAATATTAATGTCTGCTTTACCTTTTATGTTATTAAAATCTAAAAATAAATTTTTAAATCTTTTGTCTTTCATATTGTCAACACTAAGAAAACCAGAATCTATAATAGTTTCAATTTCAGTATCACCATAATCTTTATATGATTCTAATGTAGTAACATCAAAATATAGTACGTGAACATTGTCATCTTTTTTAATTAAAAATTGATAATTAAAATTTGGTTCACAAACATAAGAACAAATAAAATTAGTAATATCTTTAAATGAATATGTAGTCCAATATTTATTTAATTGATTGTATCTATAAAACACACATAAGTTTTTGGTACTAATAACATTATCTATAGTAGTAGTGTATGTGTAATTATGTACTAAAATAATATTTGTAGTATCAATATACAAATAGGGTTCAATAATTATATTATTTATTTGTGTATTAATTTGCACCCCAGCAACAGTTCTAATAAAAGGATCAGGATTGTACAGACAATTATTAATATTGTCAGTAAGTTTAGAAACTGTAACATAAGTTGGATCATCATAATATTTATTAGTAGACATTACATAACCAACATTATTAGAAAAGAAAACTAAATGTGTACCAAATTGTTTAACTAAATTAATATCAGTAGAATTAATACTAAGACCATCATACACTTTTGTTAAAGTAGTATCTTCACTAGAAATTGCACCTGTAGTTTGGATCATGTAAATATTATATTTACCAAACAGTACCAAATTACCACTGTATTCTTTTACATAAATAATAGATTCATCCACATCAATTGTATTATATGGAAATGCAAAATACCATTCATTTTCGAATTTGCTAAAGAACAAAGCATTAACAGAAGTATATGGCCCATATAAGCAAACTTGTCTATTAAACACAGTTAATCTTGTACAGGAAGCAATGTCAGTAGAAGATGTGATGCTTTCACTATCTATAGTTGTGTATGAATCATCAACTTCTAATTGAGCAGAAATAGTTTCTCTACTATAGCCCTCATTAATATAATCATCTAAATCAAAAGCAGTAGTATTAAAAACATACACAGGGGTCATAATATACTTAAAGAACAAATCATTTACTGAATTAATTTGCCATTGAAATGAACCATCTGGATATTCACCATCAATTTTAGAAAAATTATAATATTCATCTAAATTTGTAATATCACCTAATATTTTATAATCAGAAATATCAACAAAATCACTACTAGTGCCAACTTGCCATTTAGATTCTAATTTTATATCATAATCATCTAAATAAGTAAAATTAGGAGAAAGAGTCAAACTAACATTTTCTATATAATTTGTGCTTTTTCCAACAGAAGTAGTTTTTAAAGTAAATAAATCTACACCATAAGCATTATATGTTTCAACATTATTAATAAGACTAGATACACCATAATAAATATTAGTTCCAGATGCGGCAATAATTTTAGAATAGTCTAAACCAATATAATTTAATGTAACACTATCAACATAAAATATGAAACCAGTATATTTAATTTTATCATCAATAACAGAACCTTTTAATATAATAGAATAGTCATTACCTTTTGTAATAGTATATTCATAATAAACAGTACCATAACCAGCAGTACCAAGCATACTATCACCACTATTAGCATCATCAACAGTATCAAATTGAACATACATTTCATCAACATGAGCTTTAATAGTATAACTAAAAGCATTATCTAATTTAGGTAATAT
>Ga0172377_10000835_pt1 | contig 30090 bp, 24 predicted proteins | sample Pumphouse3metaG_FD_119749 | JGI IMG/M metagenome (GOLD analysis project Ga0172377, IMG submission 119749) | Leachate microbial communities from a municipal landfill in Southern Ontario, Canada - Pumphouse #3 metaG | ecosystem: Engineered > Solid waste > Landfill > Unclassified | place: Canada... | reverse complement strand
TGTACTTCTACTTTTTTATTTCCAAAGTCAGAAAGGCTGAAAAGTGTGGGTTGAGAATTTTTCTGCTCAAAATAATTGAAGGATGCTTTTTTTATTTTATCTTTGTCCATAGTGCGGGGTTTTTCCTACAACAAATATACTGAAATTCAATGGAATAACAGTATATTTACCCGCATTTTTTTTATTTTTATGAATAATTCAGGTAATACTAATCTGATGAAAAAAGTCAGAAAAATCAGCATTCAACATATATTGACAGCCAAGGTGTTTTTCAGCTTGACTTAAAATAGTCTTTGGATGCTTTTCACCAATAACAGAAATTATGTATCCATGTGCTGCCCGACTTTGATTTAAGTAATACACTTTCTGCAAGAAATAATTTAAACGTCTTTGTATTTTTTTTAGCTCTATATCAGGTGCTTCGATATATCTTTGTCCTCCGGTAGATTTAGGTACGGTAAAATGATAATACACAGGTTCGAAAGCCATTAATAAAATTTCATTTTTCGGCACTGATATTACACCTGCTAAATCATTGAGTGTAGATAGCTTACAGAATAAGTCTGCTTCCTTCTTTAATTTTTTAAAAGTGATTTTCATCAGGTTTGAATTTTATAATTGTTTTCAAACTATAAACTAATCGGGTTACTTCATCTTCTATTAGCATTTAAGATCGTTAAATGATTAACTCTATCTCAAAATATATTAATATTCTTCACTTGATTTTGTGACTTTTCCATCACTTTTTCAAACAGCCCGCAGCCGTATCCTACATTTTGCCCAAGTGAGAACAGCAGGGGTAGGCTTAGATTCGTTTTGACGATTACTTGTAAAGCTGATTTATAGATCATGCTTTCTTTTAATAATGCCGCATAAGAGACTGACTGATCTGGATAACGCTGAAGTTGAAACTCTGTATCCATGCCACGATCATTCAAGCCTATGTTTGTTAAGAAAGTACGCAGGTTGCCAATAAGTCGCTTTTGCAATATATTTTCTTCGTCTTGAACGGTTCTATCCGCATCAACAAAAAAGTTACCTGCTTTCAAACAGTTGTTAAAAGGTATATAATTGTAAGAAATATAATAGTGCGGCTCTTCCGACTTTTCAAGCGAATAGTTCTCCGACATTGATACTGCTGATTTTGTAGTATGCGGGTAAAGTCCTGCTATCCATTGTTGCCATATTTCCAGTGTTTTTACAGCCTGTTCGCCATAGGCACGCAAACAAAACATATTGTTGTAATCTAATGTGTGTATTAATGGCACTCCAAAACCCACATCTTTAGAGTGTTTGTGAAAGTGTGAGGCATTGCCTCCGTTTTTCCTAAAGTACTCATAGTGTTGTAAGGCAGGCTCTATTACAAACTGCTTACGCAGATATAAAAACTCCTCCCTGTTCGCAAACTTAAGATTAGGAAGCAACAAACTCTGTATATGAATTGTATTCTGGATCATATGCGCATAAAATCATACCTCTTTAAACTGCCCGTATCCGACATTGGTCTTAGCACCTATGCCTATAGTGAGAAGGATTTGCCGGAAGAGTGCTGTTTTTTGGGAAATATTTAAAACCCCATCATTTTTTAAGTTGAAGCGAAATTTAAAACCCACATTAGGCAGCACCTTTAGAAATTGAGTTGGAGTTGGATTTTTCAATAAATTAGGGTAATGTGGAGTAATAAAGTCTGAGTCTAAAAATTTATCAACCGTAGTGTTTTCTATGTCAATAACGGCATCGTAGAAAACATCTTTACCTTCATCATCCTGATTGCCAAAAATTTCAATTTTCAGTCTTTCTAATAGATTTGCATTTATTGATTCTTTAAACTCTGCAAATGAGTCTGTATCTCCACTGTGTTTTTCATATTCATCAATAATAAAACGAATGGCTGCTTCCGATTTATCTCCTGTAAACTCTTTTTTGCCATCAGAGTCAAGTTCAAATAAAGACCGCAACACACCTTTAACTGAACTACCTGGAATAGTAGGCAAACCTGTTGTATGGTCAAAATAGAAACCGATAGCGGCATCACCAACTGATTTTGAGCCATGTGCATAACCTATACCGGCAATTAATCCGGGATATGTTGTGTATAGTGTAAATTCTTGTTTGTTGCCATCGATATCAGGCAACGAATAAGATTTTATACTCATATTATACAAGTCATTGTAATAAGGAGTAAATTGTGAATTATCTTTATTCACATTAAAAATCATTTCTCCATCTTGAATTGATGCCAAGTGTTTATTTTCCGAATAAATTCTTTTATAAAACAATAAGCCCAAATTAGGTGCTTCGTAATTTGCCCATTGTGTCATTGTGATTCTTTTTGAGATTTAGGAAAAATGCGAATTGCTAACTTCAGTGCAATAGCTGCTTCTTGAATTTTATTTTGGAGTCTTTCAGTTTTAGCCCTATTGTTTACATTATCTTTTACAGTTTTTAAAAGACTATTATTGGAAGTTAAGATGTCAAGGTTCTGCTCGTTGATAATCTCTTCAATGGCACTAATTACAGAGTTTCTGTCGCCTTTTGATCTTCCTTTTTGCGAAAAGAAAACTATTGTGGGCAACAATCCGCTCATAATAATAGAAGCCCCAAAAGAAGAAATATAGCCATTAAATTCTTTTGGAACTTTCCCGGGTTCGTTATTATCTGGTGAAACCAAAACATGGTTTTCTACAGCTTCTATGGCAATTGGCAATATCTTTTCTATTGTTTTCATAAGTCTTGGATATTAATATGGTGAAACTTACATAATCCATGTCCAATTGATGCATTTCCACCAATTTGGATTAAACCTTCAGTTAAAACCTTGTCAAAGTCCTCATTATCTCTATCTGCTCCAATAAAGCTAATGAAAATTGTTTTATGTGGCACAAACTCCTCATACCACAGATTTTTATCATCGCCAACTTTGTTGCGAGCCACCACTGGCAGATTATTAACCAACTGTTCAAAATGCGGTGTTTGGAAAGTGGCAAATTGATTGCTAATTATGTCTTGCTCAAAAGAAAAGGGATTAGTATAATTATTAAATTCTAATCGATAATCTTCAGCATAACACTCTCCACTTCCTGTTCCATGTAAATAGTCTTTATTTTCTACTGGAACTAACTTAAAAATTTTATTTTCATTTAAAATATTTTTTGCTTTAGTGTTTACAAAATCAACTAACTTTTTATCAAAACTCAAAGCAAATTGTTTTTGTGTGCAACGCACAGGCAAAGCCATTAGGTCGGCGTTTAGGAAAACATGAGAGCCTGAATCATTATCATTCGTATCCTCCTTGCCAAATACGGCATTAACTTTATCTGAATTTTTACCCCATATTCCTTCAAAATGTTGGCGAAGCCCACCTTTCAAACTCGAAGAATGTATTGTTGGATAATTTGTAACAGGGTCGCGTTGAACCATTTTGTCTATAATGCCATAGTTGGCATCACCACTTCCAACATGCAAGTTGGTAATACACTGTATTAAGTACGCTTTAAATTTTGTAGCCATTTTTATTATTTTTTAATTAAAATATGATTGAATCCTACTGTTTTTGCTAAATTCTCTTCAATTTTCTTACCTATACAGTCACAATCTACTTGAGAATCAAAATATAAAACCGAACCTCTTTTTAGTAATTGGTAATGATTGCTTCGCACTAATGAGTCAGCAATTATATTATCTTTCTTTTTATCTTTCTTTAGTGCATAATAGTTTTTTGTTGAAGTTTTGGAGCGTAGATTTCTGAAACTAACAAAGTCGGTTACTGTAAATGGCAAGGTTTTTATATCAATATCGTCTATAAAACAATCAGAAAGACAATAAATAAAAGGTTTATTACGCTTATAGCTGTCAGGTAGAGAAAAGTCTTGGATATTTTTTACTTCTTCAAAATCGACCTTGGAAATGTTTTTCTCACCTCCAAATGGGATTTTAAAACTAAGTTTATCTAATTCTAAGTCTATTTTTGCATTTACGGCAAAACTCCAGCCTTCATTGAGTTTTTTCAAGGTTTGTTTGTAAAAAGCCTCTTCTTTTGTTCCGCCTATTTCTGCTTTTTCGTTACCAACTTGTACAATATTCTGAATAATATCACTTAAATGCACTTCTTTACCAGATGAGGGAATTAAAAGTCCCCCAAGTTTAGATTCATGTTTTTTTGCATTATACCTCTCATTTTCAAAATTCAGAACAAAATTATCATTCATTTCAAATTTAAAATCCGAAGGGGCAAAATGATAATCATTCTTACCATCAGTAAAATACAAAGGACTTATTGATTCAATTTTACCAAAACTTCTTTCAACTTCATATTCAAAACTTTCTGGTCCAATCAAATCATTAGCATCTTGCTGTTTATCAACAGCCAATGATTTACCTCCTAACAAATTTTTATGTAACAGTAAAATATAGCGCAATGCTCCAAGAATTGTAGTTTGTTGAGGATAGTCTAATGACTCAACAAAATAATTAACTTTCAAATCTTCGTCGTGTTTTTCTCCACCAAAAAAGTAATACTGTAATGGTGTGATCGTAATTTTATACAATGCCATATTAATTATCTTTTTTACTATTAACAAAATGAATGAAACGGAGCAAAGCGAAAATGCTTTTAATTGCTAAATTTTTGTCGTCATATTCTGCATATATGGTTTCAGCAAACTCCTTAACCCTTTTTAAAAAAACTGCCTTGAGATTATTTGGTTTTGTATGAATTTTTTCATTGAATGAGTTTTCGAACAAGTTTGTGAGTTTGCCTTTTTTAGCAGCTTCAGCAAATAGCTTAATAAAAACATCGTCACGAAACTTTTGTATAATACTGCTTAAAATCTCGTCAGTTCTATTGCTTGCACTGACTTGATTATTAGTATTTTTCGTATTTGCTGCAAGTTGAACAGGAGTTTGGCAATAGTCATGAATAATTTTATAAGCCTGTTGTGCTGAGTTAATTGCATTTTTATCAATCAAGCATTCAAATCTATGCCCACTATGCTTTTGAAACAAAACTTTTATACCATTTTTTGGGCTTGATTTTTTCACATCCTCCAAACATTCATAGGCACCACTCATTATTTCTTTCAACGGATGTTTATAATAGGCTATCATAAGCCCAAACGAAAGAGTTGGTATAGGTAATCTTTCTTTCTCAGCGTATTTTTTTACAGTTTTCTCAAAATCTTCATCTAACTTCTGAATTAAATCAAAAACAGTAGATTGTTTTGATGAATCACTTTCATTTAAACATACTATGGGAGCAAAAGCCAAAACATCTTCGCCTCCCAAATAAATACCACTTCCGCCATAATCGGCAATTGTTTTTTCAGCTGCCAGTCCAAAATCAAAAATAGAATTGGAAAAATCTTTTACGTCTTTGTTTTTCTCATTTACCTTTTTTAACAAGGTTCCAATATTGTCACCATCGGCATAAATAATAGCAAAATATTTATGTACAGGCAAAATTGGAATTTTAGCAATCTTTAGTTCTTCGATTAAATCAACTTCTCCTTCGGATTTTAGATCACGAATAACTGCATCGTGATACTTTTTTTTGTATTCAACGTCTCTAGAGAAAGAAGCAGTAGCAATTTCGCCAACTGATTTAAATATCCGTTGATTATTTGCTTCAAATGCATCTACTGCCAAGAAATTTCCTTGATTTGTTTTGCTGTTAAACAAAACCTGTAAAGGATTTGTGTTAAATTTAAAGTTAAAGTTTTGATGCAATTCACTATTATCAAGTGCGTCATTTAAAATAGCCAAAGGAAAATCATTCACTAAATCTGCATTGGTGATTGTTTTTTCAATTATATGCACATTCATGTAATCCTTAATAAATGATTTTTGTATATTAAGTTGACTAGCTATTTCGGTATAAAGGTCTTGCACTATTCCCCATAACTTTTCTTTATTAGTGTTTTTATCATTAATAAAATATAAACGGTCGGCATAAAGTCCAGCACCATAATAGCCTTTAATTCCATGATGTTTGCCATTTTCATCTTTTATCACTCCTGATGTATCCGGCAGAAACACCTGCATGTTGGCATCTAGAGCTTCTTCAAGTACTCTTCTTGCAAACCAGCTAAAGTAATAACTGGCAGCCCAAACAGCTCGTGTTTTTTTAGCTTCCATAATGGTTTTAAAAATTGGACCTATTGTAATTGCGGTGTAGATCATACTGATTTTTTATTTGATTTAAACTGAGAAAAAATTGATAATAAAATTTGGTAATAATTTAAGTTATTATTATCAACATACTTTTTATATTTGGACTTTGTTATGTGAGTATGAATATCAAACTCATTTGAAATATAATTAAAAAAGTCGTCCATTTTAAATTCAGTAGGTATTTGAAGCTTTAAATTCTTTTTAGTTTGATTATGTTCTTTTGATATAATCGTGAAAACTTTTCCTTTGTATGTATTGGGGATATCCTTCAAGTGGATGTAAACTGTATATTTGCTATTGTTAAAAATTGGTTTAAATTGTATTGGAGACTTAAAACGGTCTATTTCTATATTTTCTTTTTTAATTGTTGCGCCATATGAGTACCAATTTTCATCATTTGATAATCCAAAGATGTCTCGAAAATCATAAAAATATTGTTTACCTAGAGGTATAGTGGAAGAATATCCGAGAATATCGGGTTTAGTCTCAAACGCTTCTATCTGTGATTGAAGACCTAAAGTTTCCACTAACCCACTCTTCCCATTATTATATTTATTTCGTTCATTTCTTGAAGCTTTTCTATAATAATACTTATTATTAAAATAACTCTCTTTAATCGTCTTTTTATCCCACTGCATAGCGAGTTTCTGCTTTGCATACTCAAATATTATTGGTTTTACATAAAAAAGTGATTCATAGTCAGCCAAAATAAATGCGTTTGAATTTGCCTCCTCCGTCTCATAGTATTTTGGCGTGCCAATATTAATCCCACTTCTTAATGTTTTATAAAAGAGGCTTATTTGAGCCATTACCTCTTTCCAATCATTTGAGTTTATTTGAAAATAATATTTAGTTGAAAGTTGTGTAGGTAACCTGTGACCATTGACTCTATCAACAGTGAACGAGCCATACCCTTTACTTTGTCTGGTACCAAAATTATTTATAAAAAAGAATTCATATAAATTTTCTTGGATAAGTTCTAAAATGGAATTTTCATTATTTCCTATCTTAATGTTGTCAGCAAAAGAAAAAATTGTGCAATGGATTTCTTCATTTGTAAATTTAAAATGCTTATATTTGGCTATATCTTCCTGTTTATTACCCATATTACCAAAATACATCGGGCTGTTTTCATGACGATCTTTAATATAAGTAGTTTCCGAATTTCTTGCCTCAATCCTCATCTTATAATCCAAAGCAGTATGTTCACCTTTTCCCACAAGCCACTTTTTCCATTCAGCATTTTCTTTAAAAGCTTCAAATGCTTCTTTGCCGGACTTTCCAGTGAGTTTCTCAATAATAAACCTATCCAACTTAGGTTTCACTTCTGTTGCCCGCAGGGTTGCTCCATCCTGGTCGTGCTGGAAGTGAATAATGGGTGTGTGTTGTTTTAGCGTAAATTCAAGTTTATCCATAGTTGCTTATTTTACATTTACAATTTTATCCAGGCTTTCAAAAATGTTCTCAATCTCTTTTAGATGCTTTTTTATTTTGTCGGCTGTAAGTTCGCTATTAATTTGAAGCAATTTATAGATAAGTGCTGTACGATTAAAGCTTTCATGCTCATGCTCTAGTGCTTTTTCAAGTTCTTCAATTTTTTCTTTAAATTTTTCATTTTCGCCTTTAAGTTTAACTATTTCCTGGTTTTCAACTTTTACTTTTGACATTGCTAACAGTTGGTATTCCATTTCTTTTTTTTGCTTAAAATCAAGTTTCTTTTGCCATTGAACGAAACAATGTTGAAGCCATGGCTTAAAAATATAAATCACTGTGAATAGTAGAAAGATTAAACACAGTGTATACTTAATAAGAGTGTAAATTTCATTAGATTCCATAATTTTATTTTTTTAAGATACGTTTGGTGTTAAAATAAAAAAAGACTATAACTAAACCGATAGATAATACTTGCAGTCCCTCATGTATTTGTGGTTTGGACAAACTAAAAATGGCAGTCAACAAAGAAGCCGGTAATAAAGTGGCTGCAATGATATTCAGTATTTCGGCGTTTTTATTTTGTTTTTGTGCTAACAGCAAATGATAATAATTATGCAGCTCACCTAATTCTTCTTCCAGATCGGAAATTTGTTTGGTACACCCAAATTGTTCCAAAAATAATTGGTAAAATTCTATACCTTGATCCTGTGAAGTTACTTCACGGAAATATATCTGATTCATAAACAGCATATATTCCTTGTAAAGCGAACTGATATGGTCTGCTATTCTGTGATGTTCGGCTTTTTTCATTATGCCGACTTTAGTTACCTCAGCTGAAAACCGCAACCTTGAAGAGCGCTGCAAAAGCACAAGCTCTAACATACGTGTATATAAAGTTCGTACATGCTTGAAAATAACAGTCTCAAACATAAAATCTTTGGCACCAAGCGCAACCATGGAATATCTTGTGATACCATATAGGGTACCATAATTTTGCCAGCGAGGATTGGTAGCTTTTTTTATGATGCGTTTGCAAAATTTATCGTTTTGACAAGTAGGATCTGTTGAATCAATAAAGGCAAATGAATACCAGTCGTCACTTTTGAGAAAGTTCTCATAATCTGTTTGGATACGCTTAGACAACTGATCATTAGCGTACCAACAGTTCACTATCATCCGGTCGTCTATCACCGGTTTGATTTGTATGTCTTCTGAGAAGTCATTGATTAGCTGTAAAATATAGGAGGCGGGCTTCCATGATTCCAAATGCCGGCTATAGTCATTAAAGTCTTCATCATATGGACTCCCGCCCCATAATCCATCAATATAAACCCGTTCGGCTGTTTCAAATCGTTTATCGACATCTTCAATAAATGGAGGCATGATGCGCCTTCCAAATTGATTAATCAGCTTAATATCAGAGAAATCTTTTTGATCCTCGTTTTCATTTCTAAGATAGAAGATCAGGGTCCCAACTCCCGTACTGTAAAAATTAAGGGCTATGTCATCAATTTTTAACTGGTAGTTCTTTTTATCTCGCACTTCAATATTGAAGCTAAGTTGTGAACCTTCATGTTTCAATTCCTTACGCTCATAATGTTTTACTATGGTTGTATCTTTTCCATTGTCGTATAACACCTCATGAACAAAGTCATAATAATAATTCTTCTCATCATAAAGCTCTTTAAGTTCACGCTCTGAGGAAGGGACAGTCTGTCGTATCCAATTGGATAGTCTGTCCGGCACTATATTATTTAATGAAACCTGTTGTTCAAACAGCTTGTCGCTATTTTTTTCAAATGACCAGTTAAATGGGAATAAAAAAATATGGTAACTATACATGATCAAGGATATTTTAAAAGTTTTTTTAGTAAGGTCATTCCAATTTCTGCATCGCTTAATGCGTTATGTATTTGATACTTGTCTTTTATTTCGGCTTGATCAATTAATTTTATGCGTTCTGTTTGATGATCAATACCGTTTGCCATCAACAGTGTTGCAATATCCAGACACATAAAATGTATATTTTTTGGCAGATTGAGCGATCCTCCAAACAGCTCACAAAAAAGCACCCAATCATAATGCGGTACATCGGCCCAAAACTCAAATTTACTGTCTTGCTGTTCAAGTGCATCTAACCAGTCTGTTATAGCCGATCTGATCTGTTGAGTGTTCCCAGTTAAAGTCTTGTCATTCTGTATGTTTAAGTAAGGAAGCACGTTTTTTTCAACAAAAGGGCTTAAAGCTTTTTCGTCAAAATCATCAAACACCGCATAAAACTTCTCACCGCTATCAGCTACCAAAGCTAGTGATATTAGTTGGGCATCTTGTTGGAGAGTAGTAAATTCGGTATCTAGAACTATCCTTTTAATATGGTTGCTTGCTTCGTATCTCATTGATGCATAACGTTATCAGCTGTTTAATATATGTTTTGTTATAACTTAAGTGGGTAAAGTTAATATGTAAAATTTTAAAAACAAAATATTTACCTGTTTTTTTAAAAAATTTTGTTTTAGCTCTTGTCTTATTGGTTACATCTACGTGGGTTCCAACCATATTTTCCAGGTCTTTATTTTGACTGATATAAATTATTGTAGATCAATGATATGATTTTGTAAAAAGATAAAAGCACCTTAGTTTTGATAGGGGAATCATCTGGTAGATCTCTAATTTTATGCGGCTTTCAATAGGGGAGTGGTGTCATCGATTTTACTGTACTACTTCATAGCCTGATCCGCAGCCTGATCTGAGCCGAAGGCAAGTCGAAAGCAAACTTAGAATGATAGGTCCGAAGAATTGTACAAGTTGGTAGAATGTATGTATGAGATGCATATTAGGGAATATAATACAGGTTGGTTGAGTAGAGAAGAATGGTGGTTGAGCCTGTCGAAACCACCATTCTTCCTCACTTACCTACTAGAATTTTGATTCAAACCTCGCTAATATATTGATTAAAAGGGACTTGCTAATTGTTCCCGAAAGCCTTCGGGATCCATTGTCCATTGACTAGTCTTATTCGTTTCACACCCAGCTGAGGGGGTAGCATGTTTCGGTTTATCCACAAATTTATCGTAGTGGTTAAGCAAGGTGGTTTCGACAGGCTCAACCACCTTTTGGGTCGCTCAACCACCGTTCTTCTCGGTTCAACCATCATTCTTCTTCACTTACCTAACAGAATATTAATTCAAACCTTACTAATATGTTGATTAAAAGGGACTTGCTAATTGCCAATTGTCCATTATCCATTGTCAATTGTCCATTGACTAATCTCAGTCGTTTCTAATTTATCGTAGTGGTTAAGCAAGGTGGTTTCGACAGGCTCAACCACCATTTGGATCGCTCAACCACCATTCTTCTTTGCTCAACCACCTATTTTTTCTACACAACTATCATTCTTCTTCACTTACCTAACAGAATATTAATTCAAACCTCGCTAATATATTGATTAAAAGGGACTTGCCGATTATCAATTGTCCATTGTCCATTATCCATTGTCAATTGAATAATCTCAGTCGTTTCTAATTTATCGTAGTGGTTAGACTATCTCTGGATTGATTTTAAAGAGCAAAAAAGTGTCTCAGTCGTTTCTAATTTATCGTAGTGGTTAGACTGGAGAAGATCTCTACGATGAGACCATTAAAGAGGTCTCAGTCGTTTCTAATTTATCGTAGTGGTTAGACCTTTCACTGGTTGGTCGCCAGTAGAGATGATAAAAGTCTCAGTCGTTTCTAATTTATCGTAGTGGTTAGACGGAGACAATATTTTTAAAGGCTCAGTCCACTACTGTCTCAGTCGTTTCTAATTTATCGTAGTGGTTAGACAACAGAGGAACTATATGATAGTAAAGAACAAATAGTCTCAGTCGTTTCTAATTTATCGTAGTGGTTAGACCCGTTAGTTTTATAATTATCTAAAAATAAACTACTTACCACTGTTTTTCATCCCTGCAATATGCCCTTTTTTATCATTGGACAAAAAAATCATGCTTTTTCTTGTGTATAGTATAAAATTCATATCTGTCTCAAAAGTACAGAATTTTTTATACTTTACAAATTTCGTACAGAATATTTTTTGAGGTTTCTATTCACATCAGGTGGTTTCGGCAGGCTCAACTACCTATTTAGTTTGCTCAACTATTTGAGTAGAGATTAGAATAAGGTGGTTTCGACAGGCTCAACCACCTTTTGGATCGCTCAACCACCGTTCTTCTCGGTTCAACCATCATTCTTCTTCACTTACCTAACAGAATATTAATTCAAACCTTACTAATATGTTGATTAAAAGGGACTTGCCAATTATTCCCGAAAGCCTTCGGGATCCATTGTCAATTGTCCATTATCCATTGTCAATTGTCCATTGTCCATTGTCAATTGACTAATCTCAGTCGTTTCTAATTTATCGTAGTGGTTAGACCAAGTAGCGGGCAACTGAGACATGAAAACGATCGTCTCAGTCGTTTCTAATTTATCGTAGTGGTTAGACTATTATTAGAATTTCAAAAAAAATGAAATCATGGTCTCAGTCGTTTCTAATTTATCGTAGTGGTTAGACTTAAAGAAGCCGCTAATAACATCCTCAAGATAAGTCTCAGTCGTTTCTAATTTATCGTAGTGGTTAGACTATGGTCACGAAAATGAAACTTCTAGAGATACCGTCTCAGTCGTTTCTAATTTATCGTAGTGGTTAGACGAGATTCGCCATCACGATGGCTCTTATTTCTGGAGTCTCAGTCGTTTCTAATTTATCGTAGTGGTTAGACATAGCAAATCCTATGGTGGCATAAGTCGGGCAATGTCTCAGTCGTTTCTAATTTATCGTAGTGGTTAGACAATAAAGGAGAAATTGCCTCTTAAAATAGTGAGGTCTCAGTCGTTTCTAATTTATCGTAGTGGTTAGACCCGTTAGTTTTATAATCATCTTAAAATAAACTATTTACCACTATTTTCCATCCCTGCAATATGCCCTTTTTTATCATTGGACTAAAAAATCATGCTTTTTCTTGTGTATAGTATAAAATTCATATCTGTCTCAAAAGTACGAATTTTTTATGTGTTACAAATTTCGTACAGAATATGTTTTGAGGTTTCTATTCACATCAGGTGGTTTCGGCAGGCTCAATCACCTTTCGGCTTTGCTCAAATACTTGAGTAGGAGTTAGAATAAGGTGGTTTCGGCAGGCTCAACCACCTTTCGGCAGGCTCAACCACCTGAGTAGGAATTGGAATAAGGTGGTTTCGGCAGGCTCAACCACCTTTTGGGTCGCTCAACCACCTGAGTAGGAATTAGCATCAGGTGGTTTCGACAGGCTCAACCACCTTTCGGCTTTGCTCAACTACTTGAGTAGGAATTGGAATAAGGTGGTTTCGACAGGCTCAACCACCTTTCGGCTTTGCTCAACTACTTGAGTAGAGATTAGAATAAGGTGGTTTCGACAGGCTCAACCACCTTTCGGCTTTGCTCAACTACTTGAGTAGGAGTTAGAATAAGGTGGTTTCGACAGGCTTAACCACCTGAGTAGGTGGTTTCGGCAGGCTCAACCACCTGAGTAGGTGGTTTCGACAGGCTCAACCACCTGTTGGTTTTGTGAAATCCTGATGAGGTTGTTAATCATTCTAAGGGGATAAAAATTTCTTGAAAAAATGATTTAAAAAAAGACTTGAAACTCTTTTTTCATTTAGTTTTGTTTTCAACAACTGTTGAAAGCAATGAAAAAAATAAAAGGAATCAGGCATGAGAGAAATGTATTTCTTATTGTTCTTGTAGCTTCTTTAGGCTATTTTGTTGATATCTACGACTTAGTGGTGTTCTCAATCGTTAGGGTACAAAGCTTTCAAAGTCTTGGTGTCCCTTTGGAAAAGATGCGGGTTGGGGGTGAGTATGTCTTAAATATGCAGATGGGTGGCCTGCTAATAGGCGGTATGATTTGGGGAATTATTGGTGATAAATATGGGAGATTAAAAGTATTGTTTGGTTCTATTTTGCTCTATTCCATTGCAAATATTTCCAATGCATTTGTATATGATCTACATAGCTATGCCATCATACGATTTGTTGCTGGCATTGGTTTGGCTGGCGAGTTGGGTGCTGGTGTAACATTGGTTAACGAGAGCATGCATAAGAACAAACGTGGCTATGGAACCATGTTAATAGCCTCTATAGGAGTTTTAGGAGCATTGGCTGCTTTTTATGTAGCCGAGTATTTTGAGTGGAGAAAAGCCTATATAGTTGGTGGTATTATGGGGTTTGTATTGCTGTTTTTACGCCTTGGGATTTTCGAATCGTCCATGTATATACACTCTGAGAAACAAAATGTTCCTAAAGGCAAACTCAGTATGCTTTTCACCAAAAAGGAACGGTTTTTACGGTATTTGTATTGTCTTTTAATTGGACTTCCCATTTGGTTTATAGTTGGGATTTTTGTCACCCTGGCACCTGAATTTGGTGCGGCTTTAAAAGCACCTGAGACTTTGAGTGCAGGAAAAGGAATACTATATTGTTATTTAGGAATATCTATAGGTGATATTTTTGCCGGATTGATCGCGCAAATATCAAAATCTAGAAGGCTGGCTGTCATGATTTTTATCATTGGAATAGTAGTGAGCAGCTCGATTTATTTAAATAGTATTGGTATTACGCCTGCAAAATTCCACTCTTTAGCTTTCTTTATGGGACTTTCGGTTGGCTATTGGGCTACTTTTGTTACCATAGCATCGGAGCAGTTTGGTACAAATTTGCGTTCTACTGTTACAACGACTGCTCCAAATTTTGTAAGAGGAGCTTTAATTCCAAGTACTTTACTATTTGAGATTATAATAACAAAAAGTGATATTATTACTGCTGGCTTTTTTATGATTATTGGATTGTCAATTATTGCTCTTTTTGCTTTAAGTAGGCTTAAAGAAAGTTTTAATGTTGACTTGAATTTTTTGGAACAAGATTAATTTTTCCGGTCTCAGTTGTTTTATTATAGTTTTTAGATAGGTGGTTTCGACAGGCTCAACCACCTGAGTAGGAATTAAAATAAGGTGGTTTCGACAGGCTCAACCACCTTTTTAATTGGCTCAACCACCTGAGTAGGTGGTTTCGACAGGCTCAACCACCTTTTTAATTGGCTCAACCACCTGAGTAGGTGGTTTCGGCAGGCTCAACCACCTTATAAATCGGCTCAACCACCTTTTTGGCTCAGGAGCAAGCGTACTATACTATCTTTTTATCGGTTAATCGCATTTGTTTCATCGCATTCTTCTATTCTTTTCCTTATTATTGCTGACTAAATATCCGGCATGAAGCGAATAGTATATCTAAGTGTGTTGATTGTTTTAGTATGCTCCAATGTATTGGTAGCTCAGGGGATACGCGGTTATGTACGCACTCAGGATGGTCGTCCGGTTAGTTTTGCTTCGGTTTATGTAGCAGTGTTGAAGCGTGGCACAACGGCTAATAGTCAGGGTGAGTTTCAGTTGGCTTTGCCTGCTGGCCGATATGGGTTTCAGGTGCAGTATCTTGGGTATCAGACTATTACAGATAGCGTGGATATTACCGATAGCTGGCTGCAATACGATATAGTGTTGGCAGTGCAGCATTACAATCTGGCGGAGGTGATCATCACAGCCACAGGCGAAGATCCGGCATATTACATCATGCGCAAAGCGATAGGCATGAGTCAGTACTATCGAAATCAGATAGCAGAATATAAGGCAAAGGTATATCTGAAAGGAAGCGGAAGACCAACGAAGATCCCTTCCTTATTGCGCAAGCAGTTAAAAGAGGATGGTATTGAAGAAGGCAAACTGTACGTTACCGAGACCATCTCGGAAGTATCTTATTCGGCTGGTCAGGCGACGCAGACCACAGTATTGGCTACACAAAGCGCTGGTCTGGGAAACGATGCCGTTCCCATGCAGTTTATCACCCTCAGCTTGTATAACGATATCAATGGCATTATCTCACCTTTAAGCCGCGATGCATTTGCAGTGTATAAGTTTAAGCTTGAGGGAAGTTTCTTTGAAGACGGCTATACCATCAATAAAATTGCGGTGATCCCTAAACGCAAAGGGCATGACTTATACAAAGGCTATTTATACATACGTGAGGCAAGCTGGTCGCTCTATTCGGTTGATCTTCAGATAGAGCAAACACATTTTGCAGCTCATTTCAAACAGATATATAAGTCGGTGCTGCCGCATGTATGGCTGCCTGTGAGCCATGATTATACACTCAAGCTGAGCTTCATGGGTATCAAAGCGGTGATGACCTATTTGGCCGGTTTAGAATATTCGGATTTACAGCTCAACCCAAACTTAAACCATGCGTTTTATTTTTCTTTGTTCGACAGGGAGTATGCTGGCAGTTGGGAAACGGTAGAGCAAGGACAAACTAGCTCTTCAATAAAGACTGAGATATATTCAGAAGAAGATACTCAGATTGAGTCATTGATCGAAAAAGATGCGTTGACGAATCGCGAGATGCGTCAACTGAACAAAATGGTTCACAAATCCACTCAATTACCTGCAAGGGAGACTTCCTTAGAGATCAAGACCCATACGAACGAAATATCCGACAGTGCCCGTTTGCGTAGTACCGAATACTGGACTACATATCGTACCATCCCGCTGACGGGAGAAGAACAAACCAACTTCAAGCTTGATGAGAAACACACTAGTGATAGTGCCGATCACAGAAGGTCACTGATACATGATATGCTTTTTGGGATATATGCTAAAAAACTTACCGATCAAACTTCGATCACTTATCCAGGGCTGCTTAGTCTTCCTTCTTTTGAATATAATACGGTTGATGGGTTTGTGTACAGTCAATCGGTCAGCCTGAAAAAACGATTGAGACACAGCCGTAGCATACAGACTGATGCAGAGTTGGGCTATGCCTTTGGACGCAAAAGCTGGTCAGGGAAAGCAGATATAGTCTGGGATTTCAATCCGTTAACTCGTTCAGCTTTGCGAATGTCGGCAGGAAAGCTCAGTCAGGACTATAATACCGATAAAGGAATGTCGCGATTGATCAATTCGGCAGCTAGCCTGCTGCTGCATCAAAACTATCTCAAGCTTTATGAAAACCGATTTGTTGATCTGATGGCTCAAACTGACATCCTAAATGGCTGGAGTATCTCATTGCATACGACTTATAGCCGTGCTAAAGCCTTAGACAATACTACCACTTTTGCGATCTTTAACCCGTTTGACAAAGAATTTACCATTAACAGACCTATGGTTACTGTACATGATGCTAAAGTTTTTGACGATCATGATGCGTTTGTGTTTCAGCTACATACAACCTGGACTCCACGCCATTATTACCGCATCCATCAGGATAGGAAAGAAATGATGTACAGCCGATACCCAAGTTTTAGTTTGAGTTGGAAGCAGGGTGTTACAGGAATTTTAAGCAGCACAGCCGATTTTCAGCAGATTGAATTTGCTGTCTCTCAAACCCTGTCATCCCGTTTGTATGGCAATCTTCGGTATCAGGTGGTAGCAGGTGGTTTTTCAAGCAGCCGTAGCTTGTATTTTGAGCATTACAAACAATGGGAGGTGCGTCCGTTATGGATAGACCAATCGCCTGTGCTGACCACCTTCTTCGGGTTGAGCCATTACGAGCGAAGCATAGCAGGCAGTTATGCGGCTCTATTCGTTCAACATAGCCACAGCCGAATCCTGTTGAAACGCATTCCTCCTTTGGCGTCAAGCCTGATGCGTGAATCAGTGTTCATACATGCCCATACGGCCAAAGGCTATGCTCCATATATAGAAGTAGGGTATGGGTTGCAGCAATTATTTTTGTTGTTAGACCTGCAGCTGTTTACCGGTTTCGAGAAAGGAAAGCTAAGCACTTATGGATTGCGGTTAGGAATTCCTATTGATGGAGGTGTCATACAGTTTTAAAGCCTTGTCGATCCAGGCTGTTTGATAGGTAAAATAGACACAACTGCCTGATCGTATGAGATTAAAAGAGTTGCCGGCAGTGGATCAATAAACCTCAAAGCTGTAAAACTTCATCCAAGCCGGCAGCTCAATGAATAGAGATGGCACAAAACTATTTATTCAATTTACCTTGAAACATAAGGAAAACAACGTGCTTTGATACGTGATTCATCGTAAAGCTTAGTGTACAAAGCCATGCTTGATGGCATATCGTATCAGTCCGGCTATGTTAGTAACTTCCAATTTATTCATCAGATTGGTGCGATGGGTATCAACAGTTCGATGGCTGATAAATAGCTTTTCGCCTATTTCTTTATTAGAAAGTCCTTCAGCTATCAGTTTCAGAATTTCTATTTCTCGGTCGGTGAGCAATGCTTTTTTGCTGTCAAGACTTCCGGTATGCATGGTATTGGTCCTGCTGCTGCTCAGCAGATTTAATGTGAGGGCAGCCGAGTAGTAGTTTTTGCCTTCGGCAACCCGTGTGATAGCTAGTATCAATTCGTGATGGTCCGTGTTTTTCAATATAAAGCCTTTTACACCTAAATCATCAAACTTTTTGATTAGCTGCCGTTCTTCGTGCATTGTCAGTATGATGACTTTCAGCTCAGGGAATCGTTTTCTTATTTCCTGCATGGCTTCTATCCCGTTCATTACCGGCATGTCAATATCCATCAAAACTATGTCGGGCAAAAGGACAGAGAGCGAACGAAGCAGCTCAACCCCGTTATACACCTTATCTATTACTTTGACAAGCTTGCTGTTTTCTAACAATGTGCTGATTCCGTCAACTACCAACTGGTGATCGTCAGCTATGGTTACTTTGATCATGGGTTTATTCTATTGGGATTCGTATAGTGGCTAAGGTACCGCTTTCAGGACTGGGCTCCAAATTAAACTCCCCTTGTATGGTCTCAACCCGGCTGGTGATATTCATCAATCCAATCCCCTGGCGGTCTAATCCGGCAGGCTCCATCCCTTTGCCGTTATCTTCCACTATCAGTATGAGCAACTTTTTTGTTTTGATTAACTGTACAGTTACCTTCGTAGCATCGGAATGCTTGATGATATTGTTGATCAGTTCCTGACATATCCTATATAATCCTATTTCTATATTTTCCTGAAATCGTTGAGTAATATTATGATGTTCAAAGAGGTACTCTACATTGGTATGTCGAAAAACTTTTTCTAGCATTTCGCTTATGGCAGCTATCAGGCCGTCTTCCTGTAGCACTCTGGGCATCATCTGATGCGAAATTGTCCTTACTTCTGAACAGGCTTCATCCACGATATTTTTGAGTTCACCTATTTTTTGTTTATTCTTTTTTCTCAGTTCGTCAGATTGTTCTATAGTTGCTAAGGCAAGCTTAACCCCTGAGAGCATTTGTCCTATGCCATCGTGCAGATCTTTTGCGATCCGTTTGCGTTCCTGTTCTTGTGTTTCGACTATGGTATTCAAAAACTCTTCTTTTTGCCGAATCATTTTCTGATTGAACAGATGCTGTTGTTTGCTCTTATGTCGTCTATAAAGATAGTACCCGCTGATTGCACCTAATAGGATAAGGCTTATCAGCGCCAGGCGTTCGGCTTTATGCGACTTGATCTCTACCTCTTTCAGAAACTGCTCCTGTCGAAGGAACTCAATTTCCCTATCCTTTTTACCCGCCTCAAATCTGGCTTCGGCCTCGGCTAACAATTTCGCTTGAGTCTCATTAAACAATGAATCCTGGTATGCCTGGGCAATGGAAGCATGTTCAAAGGCTTTCTGATAATTGCCTTGTTTTTCATACATGCTAGTATAGCTTTTCAATACATGTATCATCAATTGGGTGGCTCTCAGTTCGATAGCTAAGTCTTGAGCTTGTTGCAGATATTTTGAAGCACTGTCGTATCTTGATTCAAAGATATAGGTGGCAGCTATGTTGAGCAGTGAGCTAACCGATCCTATCCTATCGCCTGTTTGTTGATCTATAGCTAAGGTTTTATGAAAAAATTCCCGGGCTTGTTCCCCTTCGCCAATCTGGGCATGTATCTCACCAAGATTGTTCAATACTATAGCTTGTGCATCCATGATGTCAAACTCAATGGCTAATGAATAAGCTTGCTGATAATATTGTATCGAATTGCTGTTGTCGTCAAGGGCTTCGTAAATGGTACCTATATTATTTAAGGTCATCACCATTCCTCTCTGCATACCCAATTCGGTAGCTATTGTATTAGCCTGTAAATAAGCTTCCAATGCTTTCTCATAGTTCTCCATGCTCTTATACACTATGCCAATGTCGTTGTAGTTGGAGGCTAAGGCAGCCTTGATTTGAAGTCTTTCGTTGATATGCAGTGAATTGATATGGTATTGTAAGGCAGAAGAATAGTCACCTTTATTTTTGAGTAAAACACCTGCCAGGCTATATCCTCTTGCCATCAGCTTACTGAATCCTTCTTTCTCACTCATGGCAATAGCTTCTTGTGTGAGTGATAATGAAGTTTCAGGATCGGTGCGATAAGAGCTATACGCATAATCTAACAAAGACTTGACATAAAGCGTATCCGGCAGATCAGCCCAGCTTTCACGCAAACTGTCGGATAGCCCGGCACTAAGTAGGACAGGGGAGGTACATATGTTAATGATCCACACCAAACCTGGGATCAGAATCAGTGGATGCAATTTCATAGTTGCTTGAGGTTTATGAGCCAAAAATACGACAAAGGAACTAAATGAAGATCGTCTATCTCTTTAAAATGTGTTAGTAACTAACAATAACTTCTGTTATACAAAAGTAACACCAAGAAAACTGAGGAACGATACATAAGTAACATATAACTTAATTAAACTATTACTCAATGAGTTACAATATTGTGCTACAAATGTAAAACACACTAAGCCCTTTTACAATTTTACTAAAAGCTAAAATCAAAATAAATAATAACATAATTAGTTGATATCCAGTTGTTATTTAAGTTTATCTAAACTATAGATTGAAGGTTTATACACTTTATGATAAAAATTTGAACAGGAAGCTATATTATATATAACTAATTGTATAACAATGTAATAATAAGTAAATGATTAATAGTTGCTTCAAAGAATAATCTTCGCAAGCAATGTTACATAAGTAACTTAACTAATGTTATTAATGTAATTCGATTCTTGTTACCTTTGTAAAGCGGATTGAAAAGATCATTTTAATACTACAGGCAATGAAAGAGATCAAAGACAGGATAGAACATGTGATGCGAGTTCAAAATGTCACGGCAACTCAGTTGGCCGAGCTGATGGGAGTTCAGCGTTCAGGTATTTCACATATTTTGGGAGGGCGAAATAATCCGAGCATGGATTTCATTGTAAAATTCAAGGAAGCATTCCCTGAATATAATTTGGATTGGTTGCTTCTGGGTAGCGGTCCTAAAACAGGATTTGAAGCACAACGGACACAGCGATTGCCATCACAGCAAACGAGTTTGTTTGAAGAAGAGTCAAAAAATAAGGCAGAAATAGTCCAGGAAGCTGTGACACAGTCAGAAACAGTTTCAGAGCCTGTTCAAGCTAAAACACAAGAGGTAATGGAAACACCATCACAAGCTGTTGCCAAACCGCTTACTGAAATCTCAAAGAAAATTACGGAAGATAAGCAGCCTGAGCGGATAGTGTTCTTTTATACAGATGGAACCTTCAAGCTGTATAATATGCAGTCCGATTAAAACCTATCCATCGTATTGAAGAAGAAATTCGATTCTATTATAGCGTTCTCATCGCTGTCCGATCCATGTACTGCATTATCACCTATTGACTTACCATATAATTTTCGGATGGAGCCTTCTCTTGCCTCAGCCGGGTTGGTGGCACCAATATAGTCGCGATACGCTTGTACTGCATCCTCTTTCTCTAAAATAGCAGCTACTATAGGCCCCGAACTCATTGATTCAACCAGTTCAGTATAAAAAGGTCGCTCGCGGTGTACCGCATAAAAGGCTCCGGCTTCTGCTTGGCTGAGTTGAAGCATACGAAGTGCTTTGATCTTAAAACCACCATCGGATATCATCGCTAAAATGGCTCCGGTATGACCATCGGCAACTGCCGCAGGTTTGATCATGGTAAATGTGATATTGCTCATAGTCTGATATATATATTGTTTTGGGCGGCAAAAATACGCTTTTCCTTATAACGGAAAAATAAATTACCAACTCAAAGTGTCAAGCTCAAAACCTTGACATCAAAGCTTGCCGATATAGCTTTTTGATTATTTTTACCTTTTTATTACCTTGAAGGAGTACAGGTAAAGACACAATTCAATCAGTTCCAATTCACTGAACTGATTTAAATACTGATTGTTACAAAATTAAAAACTGATGAAACTCTTATTGGGCGAGAGCGGAGCTACGAAAATTGACTGGATACTCATAGACGGAAGAACGATAGTGTCAAGGTTTGTTTCCAATGGATTCAATCCGTTTCATGGCGACATACATATTTTTTACGATATACTGCATCAGACTGTTTTTCCTGAGTTAGATGACTTTGCTCCCGAGCGCATCATCTTTTATAGCGCTGGCTGCAGCACTTCTGAGCATTGTCAGTTGATCTCGCAGGCGTTTCAACATGTTTTTGGCGATGTTCTGATGGAAGTCAAAACAGATATAGAAGGAGCTGCGCGGGCTTTGTTAGGACAGGAAACCGGAATAGCTTGCGTGTTAGGTACCGGCTCAAATGTATGTTTGTATGACGGAAACACCATAGTCCGGCAGATCCCTTCCTTAGGTTATCTGCTCTCGGATGAAGGCAGTGGCGCACATATAGGGAAATTATTCATCACTGCTTTCCTTTTTGGCGATCTGCCCCAAGCTTTGCACGATGCATTCCTCTCAACAGGGAATAAAACAAGAGAAAAAATATTGAACAGCATCTATAAATCTAAACGCCCATCAGCATTCTTAGCTGATATGGCTAGGTTTGTAGGCGAACATATAGCGCATCCTTTTTGTACTCAATTAGTCTCGGACGCCTTCGATAGTTTTATCCACACATTACTACTCAGGATACCTGATTTTCAATCCTATAAAATAGGTTTTACTGGTGCCGTTGCCTGGAACTTCAGAGAGATACTGATCCAACGGCTCCATAAGCAAGGCGCAAATAAGCTCTATTTTGTCGAAGACCCCGCATCAGCTTTAGCTGAATATTATATGGGTGAGCTTAGCTGAAATACGTACAGTAAAATCTTATTCTTTGCTTTTTGAATCCATGAATATAGTTACCGGTCCATCGTTCACCAACTTAACTTGCATCATGGCGCCAAACATTCCTGTCTCTACCTGTAAGCCATTTGCTCGTAGCTGTTCGATGAAATAGTCGTATAAGGGAATGGCATGCTCAGGAGCAGCAGCCCGTATATAGCTTGGCCGGTTGCCTTTTTTGGTATTGGCATGTAAGGTAAACTGACTGACAACTAACACAGATCCACCTGACTGGTGGATATCAATATTCATTTTATCGTCAGCATCCGGAAAGATACGCAACGAACTGATTTTTTTACTCAGCCAGAGGGCATCTTCTTTAGTATCAATCTGTTCAATACCTATCAATATGAGCATTCCAGACCCTATCTTAGCTGTCACAGCACCCTCTATTTCTACCGATGCACTTTGTACACGTTGAATGACTAACCGCATAATCTTTTTCTTTGTGCAAATATCCTTATAAAGCCTGAACTAAACCATTAACAGGTTTTTTATACAGGCATAAATTTTTTAAATTACTTTTGTTGGATATAATATATAAATATGGTACGACTAAGTGTGAATATCAATAAGGTTGCTACATTGCGCAATGCCCGTGGCGGTAATTTGCCTGATGTACAACAGTTTGCCACTGATTGTGAACGATTTGGTGCAGAAGGGATTACAATTCATCCGCGTCCTGATCAACGGCATATTACCTATACGGATGTAGGATTGCTCAGACCTTTGATCACCACCGAGTTTAATATAGAAGGGAATCCTACCGAAGACTTTATTCAATTAGTATTGAACAACAAACCTGAGCAGGTTACTTTAGTACCGGATGATCCGGATCAGTTGACTTCCGATCATGGGTGGGATACGGTGAAGCATGCTTCTTTTCTGAAAGATGTCATACAGCGTTTTCAGGTAGAAGGTATTCGGGTTTCTATTTTCGTTGATCCTGATCCTCGTATGGTTACGCATGCAGCGGAGACAGGTACGGATAGGGTGGAGCTGTACACCGAAAGCTATGCAAGTCTTTTCCCTGCTGACCGAGAGAAAGCTATAGTACCTTTTATAGAAGCTGCCAAAGAGGCCCAACGGGTAGCCTTGGGACTAAATGCAGGCCATGACCTGAACCTGCAAAACCTATCTTATTTTGCAGCTCATATACCTGATCTTTTGGAAGTTTCAATAGGTCATGCCTTGATCAGTGATGCGCTTTATTATGGGATAGAGAATACTATTCAGTTGTATCGCCGTCAGTTGCTCATTCAGGCTGTTTAGCTATCAATACTGATACTATATGATACAATATCATCCCATAGGCGTTATACGTACACAATATACGGATAGAGAGAGTACCCCTGCACAAGCTGCCTTTGCTCAGCAAAGCATGATGGCTGTGGCAGAGTTGGATGAAGCTTTTACAGAAGGCTTGTCCGATTTAGAAGGATTCTCACATCTGATACTGATATTTCACTTCCACCAAGCAAGACCGGCTGCTTTGAAGCAGACACCCCGTTTTGATGATACGCCAAGGGGAGTATTTTCCACCCGAAGCCCGCATAGGCCAAACCCAATAGGGATGTCTATAGTCGAATTGGTAAAAATAGAAGATAACCGATTGTATTTCAATCATGCCGATATGTTGGATCGGACACCACTATTGGATATCAAGCCTTTTATTCCTGCCATTGATCATAGAGAACAGGCGGTGGATGGTTGGGTAGCCGGAAGAATACCGCCTGAAAAAACTCAGGAAAAAGAATAATTTGTCAGGTAAAGCTGCCTATGAAACAACGCATGACATGAAAGCCGGACTAATGAAACGGACCTGTGATACAATTTGGTTGATATGTATAAATATTACATTGCTTAGCTTGACTGTTACAGCTGAGGATCGGCAGACTGATTCGCTTCAGCAGCTACTGCGTGTGTCTAAGTCCGATTCAACCCGTATTGATGCGCTGATCATGCTTTCCCGAACTTATCTGTACACCGATCTGCATTTGTCGTTGGACTATGCCGAACAGGCTCTTGAGCTAGCCGAACGGCAGCAGGGATCAGAAATATATGCGTCAGCCTTGTCAAATGCAGGTGTGGTATATTTTACTCTGGGAATGTTTGAAGCAGCCTCCCGTTCGTTTTATCAATATCTTGCCATACAAAGAGAGAAAGACAACAAGCAAAAGATTGCTTTTGGATTAGCCAATATAGGGGCTATACATATGCAGATGAATCAGTTTGAAAATGCTGAACCTATCTATTTATCAGCACTACAGCTATTAGATGAGCTTACTACAACTGATAATAAGGGTGAGACTCTTCCCGAGATAGTTACTTTTTACAACAACCTGGGAATAATCAATCGTGAGCTTGGTAAAGTTGATACAGCTATTTCATACTATCAAAAAGGAATACATCTAGCTAAAAGTCTTTCGGCTGAAGATGAGTATCTAGCCATGTTATATAATAATCTGGGTAACATATATATTGATACCCAGCAATATGATCTTGCATTTCAGGCGTTGCAAACAGCCTTGGACCTTAGGATAAAAAATAATAATGTGTCTGGGATGGCATCATCCTATAGAAATATAGGAAGCTATTATCTATCTCGAAAAGAATATAAGCAGGCTGAAAAAAGCTTGTACAAAGCTGCCGAACTGGCTCTGATAGTTGGTAGCAAAAGCTTGAGTCAAAGTATATATAGCTTTCTTTTTCAATATTATAATGAACTTCAAAAAGCTGATTCGGCTCTTAAGTATCATATATTGATGAAGGAGTTGGAAGATGAGCTGATGGCTGAGGAGACTATGCGCGAATTGACAAGTTTAGAGCTTAATGCACAGTTTACCGAAAAGGAAAAGCTTCGACAGATTGAACAGAAAAAGAAAGAGCAGGGCTATATGTTCATTGCAGTCATACTGATAATGATCATTGCCTTGGTAGTCCTGCTTTTTGTACTCACTAAAAATCGGTTGAAAAGGCTACGACTTGAGAAAGAAGTAAGCGATTTTGCTACAAAAAATCTGAGCCTGGAAAAAGATGCGTTAGAAAAGGAGTTAGAGGTAAAAAGAAAAGAAATGACCACTCAGGTCATGTATCAGATAAAGAAAAACGAGTTGGTTGATACGATTGCCCAAAAACTGTTGAAACACAGCCCAAATTTCAGGAAAGAAGATCAGGGAATCATACGTGAGATATTACGTGATTTAGAGAAAGCACAAAAAGATGATGTATGGGATGAGTTTGAGCTTCTGTTTCAAGGGGTTCATAATGAGTTTTACGAGAAGTTACAAACCATATGTCCCGACCTGACTACCAACGAAAGACGGCTTTGCGCATTTCTGAAAATGCATATGAGTACCAAAGAAATTGCCTCAATTACCGGACAAAGCTTGAGAAGTATCGAAGTGGCGCGTACCCGTTTACGCAGAAAACTAAAGCTCACCAATTCCGATACCGGATTATCCGAATTTTTGTCTTCAATATAACAGTCATACACACAGTAGCTTACAACTTCCTGTAGCACTGATGTTGTACTGAAACCTGTTTTCTGATGTGGATATGTGCCATTCCATTATCAGCCCTTCCTTTTAAAAGCAATCTACATTTGCCACTAAAAAGCCTGATGAGCAAGGTCCCGCCCGAAAAGCATGATCCACAAGATCTACCTCTTGAACTTGACCTCAAAAAAATGATCCACCAAAAAAAGTTGGAGAAAAAGGCATTGATCAAAGTATTGGATTTTGTCAAAAGCACATCTAGTAAGGCTGATACTGAAAATACTTCAGAAACCTCATAAATTTTTTTAATAAACATAAATAATTAACAAATGCAGAAAACTACTTTAATATCAAAACAATGGAAGCTTTATTTTTTGATGATGCTTCTTTTACCTTTTGTACCTGTTGCTGCACAATCAGGGTCTTTCCCTTTGGACGAAGATTTTGAGGGCGCTGCTTTCCCTCCATCTGGCTGGTCAGTTTATGATATAGATGGCTCAGGTATCTGCTGGGATCTCATTCAAGGTGTAAATCATACCAATGGCGGCAACCAAAGTGCATTACACGGTTGGGCAATGGGTAATCAGGACGGATGGTTAGTAAGCCCCGCCATTACCCTTCCTTCTTCTGGACCAATGGTTTTAGCGTTCTGGAATATCAATTTTGATCCTGATTTTTATGGCTATAATAGCGTGCTAATCAGTACCGGTAGCGGTAACCCGGCAGATAATCAGTTCACCGAAGTATGGAATCCGGATGTACCTAATAGCAACTGGGAACAGGTAACCTTAAACCTGGCTCCTTATGCAGGTCAAACAATTTATATTGGGTTTAGGTATACGGGCGACTATGCACATGACTGGATAGTGGATGATGTATATATTGGTGACGACTTCAATACTGATCCCGTAATCGCTGTTACTCCACAGCAGTTTAATGTGAATGTACCGGATACGGGGCCTGTCACAAAAAAACTTTCGGTTAAAAACATAGGAGTGGAAAACTTAGTGTACTCTATTAGTTATTCTTATGTGGGAACCACAGAAGGATGGCTTTCAATAGATCATACCTCAGGTGATATTAGTGCCGGACAAACCAAAGTACATCAATTGGTTTTTGATCCAACCGATATGGAGTTAGGTGAATATCAAGCTGTAATAACTATTACCAGCAATGACCCGAGCAGCTCGGAACTTACTATACCCGTTAATGCAACTATTATGGAAGGGGCCAATGCTGAAGTTATTATTTTGTTGCCTGATTATACTTTTCCGGTAGATATTAGTTTGACAGGAGAATATGTTGCTATTACGGGTTTTGGAGGAGGCGATGCATGGTTATGGTCAAAAACTGATGGATTGAAGACTATAGGAGGTATTGAGCCATCGGTTGAAGCAGTATCCGAAGAAGGTATAGTTGCAGGAACCAGTAATAATCCCGGATATATAGTGAATGGCTCTGAAGTTACTATGGCCGGTTACTGGGATCCTCAAACACAGCAATGGACATATTTAGGCATTAATCCTGCAGTAGGCGAACCTACTTCGGTAGATTATAATTCTACCTGGGGTATGACTGCTGATGGTACAACTATAGTTGGGATGCAGTATTTTGCAGATTATCAGTATAAAGCTTTTAAATGGACGATAGCCGGTGGCTATGAAATGATTGGCAATCTGTATTCAGGTGGCAACCGACCCAATGGCATCAGCAAAGATGGAAGTGTGGTATATGGTTGGGCTGACCTACCTATGGCCTCACGATCACCTGTGATATGGTACAACGATCAATTGATCCAGATTGCACCAGATAGCTATGGCGAAGCGTTTGCTGCTTCTTTCGATGGATATTATGTAGCAGGCACAGTTGATGACAAAATATTCCTCTGGGATAAGACAGGTAATACTGAGATCATTGAAAATACTTTTAATAACGGCAGCATCAGCCCTGTAGCCGTAGGCGATGATGGGACAATCTTTGGATTCGGCTCCGAAGGATGGCCGCCTTTCCCTGACACACGTAGAGCCTTCGTCAGAACTCCTGACGGCGATATGATGTCATTTAACGAATACCTTGTTGGCAGAGGAATGGTCGATGCTGAGGACTGGCTGTTCTTTAGTGTAAATGGTGTTACACCAGATCAAATGAAATTTATTGGAGCAGGAATCAATCCGGATAATGAGTTTGTAACTTTCTACCTTGATCTTGCTGCTGAAATACCTTCAATAGAAGTTTTACCTCTGTCGTTAGAAGCCCTGTTAAACAGCGGTGAGGTCACACAGCAAAATCTAACAATAAAAAACTCAGGCAATGGTAGCTTACTCTTTGAAACTGCGGTGCATTACTTCCCTCAGGGAACTACCACAGCTATTACTCATGTTGAGGAAGGAGCAAAAAAGAACCCCGCAACTATTGCACTGCAAAAAACTAGCTCAAAAGGTGGCCAGCCTGCAACAGAACGTGCAGCCGATACCTTCATCCTGCATTACGACAAAGAAAATGCCGATGCCCTTGGCTTGACAAGCGGTGGTACTTTTTATACTGCCGTCAGATTTCCCTCCGAGATCACAGCTCATCTTGCGCAATCAACACTTACTAAAGTCGATGTGTTTGTAAATAACACTCCATCAGATGCAAAGCTGATGATATGGGGGCCGGGAACTACTACATCACCCGGAAGCTTATTGTACGAACAAGCTTTTAATGCAAATGAAAACACATGGAATATCATCAGTTTAAGTGAGACTTTTGCGATAGATGGAACCGATCTATGGATCGGTCTTAGCTATACCCACTCCGCAGGGGCTTTTGTAGCAGGATTAGATGGCGGCCCGGCTAACAGCAATGGCGGCTTTATCTCACAAGATGCCATTGAATGGGATCGTATCTATGACTTTGGATTTAACAGCAACTGGAATATACGAGCAAACTTATTGTTGGGTGATGGTAGCTGGCTTAGTCTGAACCCCGATCAAGGAGAGGTATCAGGTGGCGAAACAACGGATGTTACCGTAACTTTTACCGCTAATGTAAATCCAGCTACCTATCAAGCAAACATTATTGTTGAAAGCAATGATAGGCATAACCCCATACAGTTTGTTCCGGTAACACTCATAGTGGATGGTGATCCTATAATAACTAATCTGCACGAAGACTTCGAAGGAGAAATACCACCTGCTGGCTGGAATATATATAATATTGACGGTGAATTATCTACCTGGGAATCCAACACTACTCAGAATCATACTCCAGGCGGGACAACTTCTATAGCCCATACATACGGAAATCCTGGTATTATGCAGGAAGGATGGCTTGTAACACCTAAGGTAGCCTTAGCTGCCGACGATGATATCTATCTAAGCTTTTGGAATTATCATGCCTATCCTGGGTACTATGGGAAAAATAGCGTACGCATCAGTACAGGCAGTGGATTGCCTGAAAATGGTGACTTTGTTGAAATCTGGTCGCCTGCCTCAGTTGAGATCCCTTGGTCGGAAACCGTGTTAGACCTGACCAGTTATGCCGGACAGGCAATATATATAGCATTTGTATATGAAGGAGATGATGCCCACTCATGGTATCTTGATGATGTTTCGATTGTGCTCCCGGCTCAACCCGCTTCCATCAGCCTCAGCCCATCCTCATTGAGCGAGACCCTTGAACCCGGTCAGACATCTGTGCAGCAACTGACTGTAACTAATACTGGCGGCTCAGACCTTAGCTTTGAGATAGAGGTGAATATTCAGGATGGTGCTAACGTACTCAGTCCTGTTTCTGATCCTGTTAACAGCGATCATCAGCCATCTATCCATGCGGATGCTTTT